>ENA-UOOI01000110-UOOI01000110.1-fermentation-metagenome-genome-assembly--contig:-NODE-110-length-98087-cov-22.024788_pt1 | contig 98087 bp, 95 predicted proteins | sample MGYA00245779_ERZ724027 | MGnify/ENA primary metagenome ERZ724027 (study PRJEB28704, sample SAMN03018318) | fermentation metagenome | biome: anthropogenic terrestrial biome; feature: soil; material...
GGTAAAAAACAACCCGGAATATATGGAATGTCGGGGTGAAGACAGAGGAGTTGCTATGATAAATTTGACCCGCCTTAACGGCGAAAAAATTATGCTTAATAGTGATCTGATCGAGTTTATGGAAGAAACCCCGGATACCATCATAACCCTGACTACAGGCAAGAAAATCGTAGTAGTGGAATCAGTCAAGCGTATCAGGGATGAAATTATCAGGTTTCAAAAACAAATACATACCGGTTTAAAAAGATAATTAAAGGGGGAATCATGGTGGCCCGGCGGGAAAAAGAAAAAGAGAAGGAAAAAGAAAATGAAAAAGCGAGTCCGGAGATTAAATCTAGCTCAGGTTTTGATTTTCGCATATTATTAGCGGGATTAATAATATTTCTAGTGGCGATGGGCTCAACTTACTTCCTGATGAAGAGCGTGATGGCTCCGCTGATGCCCCAAAAGGAAAAAGAAGTAAAGGTTATGGCTACCGGTGATTTAATATCGGTAGGAGAATTTACCACCAATGTTAATGATGTAGCAGGAACCAGGTATCTTAAGGTGGAAGTATTCGTACAGGTTTCCGATAAGAAAGTGAAAGACTCCATAGACCAGTATATGCCTATCATCAAGGACAGCATCCAATACATATTATCCTCGCAGACAGTAGCTGACCTGGATGTGCATAATCGTAGCAATCTTAAGGCTGAGATTAAAAAAGACCTGAATAGCAAGATTGGAGCAAGTGTAATAACCAATGTTTATTTTACGAACTTTATCATGCAATAGTTATAGCCTCTTAAAAGGAGGATTATAATGAGCGAAGTCCTGTCTCAAAATGAAATAGATGCCCTTTTATCAGCCTTAAGCAGTGGTTCTGTAGATGCGGACGAACTTAAACAGGAGCAGACCAAGAAAAAAGTTAAGGTTTATGATTTTCGTCGGCCTAATAAGTTCTCCAAAGACCAGATTCATACCTTGCAGGTTATTTATGAGAATTTTTCCCGGTCGCTGGGGACGTTTCTGTCGGCCCAGCTGCGTTCACCCGTGCAGATAGAAGTATTATCGGTGGAACAGCTTACTTATGAAGAATTCATTCGTTCCATTCCGAATCCAACCATATTAAATGTTTTTTCACTTTATCCCCTGGAGGGCAATTCCATCATGGAGATAAATCCTAACCTTGGTTTTGCCATATTGGATCGGTTGTTGGGAGGACCGGGACTAACCCCGACCCGGGTCAGAGGTCTGACCGAAATAGAACAGACTGTTATGGAACGTATTGGCCAGCGGATGCTTGATTATCTCAAAGAGCCGTGGGGAGGCATTATTGAACTTGAGCCTGCGCTGGAGAGAATAGAAACCAATCCTCAGTTTACTCAACTGGTTTCACCGAGCGAAGTAATGATGATAGTATCATTGGAAACGAAACTGGGTGATGTGCTGGGAATGATCAATATATGTATACCTTTTCTGGTTCTGGAACCTATAATGAACAAATTAAGTGTGCATTACTATTATTCATCTTCTAATCAAAAAGTGTCTCCCGAAAATATAACGGCTATTAAAGCCAAATTGCAGACTTCGCTTGTTCCGCTAAAAGTTGTACTGGGACAAACTCAGATAACGGTAAAAGATTTGCTTGAATTATCAGTGGGGGATGTCATACCCCTGAATAAGAATTTCCGGGATGATCTGGAAGTCCAAATCGGACAGCGAACCAAATTTCTCGGTAAACCGGGTGTACATAGAAATAAAATGGCAATTCAGGTGACCCGGGCGGTAGAGGAGGATAATGCAAATGAATGATGGAATTCTATCTCAGGAAGAAATAGATGCACTGTTAAACGGCACGGCCGATTCGCAGTCAGCACCTGAAACACCGGTACCTGAGACAGCAGCACAGCCCAAATTTGAGATAAGTGATTTTGAAAAAGATGCCCTGGGGGAAATAGGCAATATAGGCATGGGAACATCTGCTACTACTTTGTCGACTTTATTGCGCCGAAAGGTGTCCATCACTACACCTACTGTTTCGGTGACCAGCCGGCAAAAGCTGCAATCGGATTATCCCTTGCCTTATGTAGTGATCGAAGTAAAATATACGCAGGGGTTAAGTGGTACCAATGTACTGGTAATGAAAGAACAGGATGCCAATATTATAGCCAATCTAATGATGGGTGGTGACGGTAAAAGCGGCGATTTGACCATGGATGAGATAACATTGAGCGCGGTCGGTGAAGCTATGAATCAGATGATGGGTTCGGCTACTACCAGTCTTTCCTCCATGTTTAACCAGCGCATAGACATTGCGCCGCCGGAGCTTACCCTGGTTGATCTGGGTAAAAGCTCATTAAACGTGTCGACCGATTTCGATGATCTGGTGCAGATAAAATTTAAAATGGAAATTGAAAATCTGGTCAACAGTGAAATCATGCAGATAATCCCTGTGGAAGCGGTCAGAAGCATGATAGATAATTTAATGGGCAATACCGCGGAGGAAGCCACCCTGGAATCGTTCACCGAACCAAGTCAGCCGGAGCCGGTTCAACCCCCAGCTTCGCCACAGTCATACATTCCACCGGCACCGGCGGCACCGGTGACACCGGTTGAGTCCCATCCGCAGTGGGATCAGACTAACTACAGTGATATACCTTCCGGGGTTAAGAAGGGTGAAAAGTATGCCGTTCAGCCGGTTCAATTTGCCACCCTGAATAATAGTGCCGGGGCCATTATGCCTCAGAATATCGGACTTATTATGGATGTACCGCTTGATGTTTCGGTAGAACTGGGAAAAACCCAGAAAACCATCAAAGAAGTATTGGAGCTAAACCAGGGTTCGATTATACAGCTTGATAAAATGGCAGGGGAACCGGTAGACTTAATGGTTAATGGTAAACTGGTCGCCAAAGGCGAGGTCGTAGTCATTGATGAAAACTATGGTATAAGAATAACGGCCATAATCAGTCCTATGGACAGAATGAATAAATTACAATAACAGTATAGGAGGTTAACAATGGGAAAGACAATTCTGGTAGTGGATGATGCTGCTTTTATGAGGATGATGGTTAAAGACATCCTGAGCAAAAACGGGTATGAAGTGGTGGGCGAAGCCGAAAATGGGGCGGTAGCTATTGAAAAGTACCGCGATCTAAAGCCCGACCTGGTAACTATGGATATAACCATGCCGGAAATGGATGGAATAGCCGCAGTTAAAGAAATAACCTCTATTGATAGTACCGCCAAAGTAATAATGTGCAGTGCTATGGGACAGCAGGCCATGGTTATCGATGCCATTCAGGCCGGGGCCAAAGACTTTATCGTTAAGCCGTTCCAGCCGGAGAGGGTACTGGAAGCGGTCAGCAAAGCTCTGGACTGATTGATTGAGGAAATTCATGAACGGGTTGCATCGTAAACAATTCATTATTTTGCTGACCATAGTTATCCTGTTGGCCTTTGCTTCAACTGCAGCGGCAACCGATATGGATAAATTTAATCAGGCAATGAACCAGCAACCGCCAACTCAAGCCGGGCACAGCATAGTGTGGGATTTTGCCAAAATGGTGCTGGTGCTGGGAGTTATCGTGGGAGCCGCCTGGTCGATCGTGCGCCTGTTTGGTAAAAAAGCCGGTACCAGGATGCAGGGTACGTGGCTGCATACGGTGGATGAAATAATGCTGGGCCAGAACCGGGGCCTGGTCTTATGTGAAGTAGCGGGCAAACTGTATGCCATTGGGATCACAGATAACAATATAAATCTCCTCTTTGAGGTGGACAACCCGCAAATTTTAAAAGAAATAAGCGAGGGAAACTATAGTCAATTGGAAAGCCCGGATGTGGCAACAAGCTTTTCCAAAAAAATCGAAGATTTAATTCATAAAAAATCATCTCCTTCAGCGCGGATAAAAGATTTTCATGCTCTAATGACTGAGCAGTCCAATAAACTGAATCATATTTCCGGTAAGGGGTTATTGTCGGGGAAGGTAAACAAAGAAAATGGTGAAGACAAATAAACTGCCAATCATACCTGTAGTAGTCTGCTTGCTTATAGTCACAGGCCTAATCATTTTACTGCTGCCTGGACCGGTTTCAGCCGATCCGCTGCAGTTGCCCAATGTGAACCTGCAGGTAGGGGGAAGCCAGGATAAACCGCAGGATATTTCTGCGACTTTGCAATTAATCATACTCCTGACCGTATTAACTCTGGCCCCGGCCATATTAATACTGTTAACATCCTTTACCCGGATAATTGTAGTGCTGTCGTTTATACGCAGTTCACTGGCGACCCAGCAGATGCCGCCCAATCAAATACTTATTGGATTAGCTCTTTTTCTGACTTTTTTTGTCATGGCGCCTACCTTTCAGGAAATTAACCGGGATGCCCTCCAGCCCTATATGAAAGGTAAGATTACTCAACAGCAGGCCTACTCCACCGGCATGAAACCGCTGCGGGCGTTTATGCTGGAGCAGACCCGGGAAAAAGACCTGGCCCTGTTTGTAAAGATGTCACATATAGAAAGGCCCCACAATTTTAATGATATACCTAATTATGTGCTTATCCCCGCATTTGTAATAAGCGAACTGAAAACCGCTTTTCAAATCGGGTTTATTATATTTATCCCTTTCCTGGTAATTGATATGGTGGTGGCCAGTGCTCTTATGTCGATGGGAATGATGATGCTGCCGCCTATGATGATATCACTGCCATTTAAAATCTTGTTATTCGTACTGGTAGATGGCTGGAATCTGGTTATTCAGTCGCTAATAGCCAGTTTCGGATAAGAAAGGCGGAGACTAATTGTTTGAAGATGCTATTTTAAGCATAGCCAACGAAGCGGTCATGACGGTTTTGTTGGTTTCGGCGCCGATTTTGGGAGCGACTTTGCTCATAGGCCTTTTGATAAGTATATTGCAGGCAACCACCCAGGTGCAGGAAATGACGCTGGTATTTGTACCCAAGATTATTATAGCTTTACTAATGATAGTATTGCTGGGGCCATGGATGTTAAATATCCTGACCTCTTTTACTTACCGCTTATATGCCAGTATACCTCAATTGTTATCATTGTGAGGGTAGGTAGATATGGTGCTGCCCTTTAACCTGGAAAGTTTTTTTATGGTCTTTGGCCGAATGACAGGTTTATTCTTAAGTGCGCCGGTCTTTGCCAACCGTCAGCTGCCGGCACGTATAAAAATACTGGTCATAATAATTTTGTCGGCTGCGATGGCTTATTATGTACCGGTAAATTACGCAGTTCAGCTAACATCCCCGGCCTATTTCATAGCTGCGCTGGTTTTAGAAATCGCAATAGGTTATGTAATTGGATTTGTGGCTTATGTTTGTTTTGCTGCCATTCAGCTGGCCGGGCAAATTATGGACATGCAAATGGGGTTTGCCATAGTTAATGTGGTCGATCCCATGTCAGGTACCCAGATTCCTTTGATGGGGAATTTTAATAATCTGCTGGCCCTGGTGATTTACTTATCTATCAACGGCCATCATTTTTTGATACAGGCGGTGGTGCAGAGCTATCAGGCCGTACCGGTCCTGGGGGCCCATTTCAGCAGCGATTTTATGGATTTGCTGGTTAAGATTACGGTCTACATGTTTGTTATAGCCATAAAAATTTCCGCTCCTGTAGTTATTGCGATTCTGACTACCGACATAGCCATGGGCTTTGTAGCTCGAACGGTTCCACAGATGAATGTTTTTGTGGTGGGTATACCTCTGAAGATTTTTATGGGACTGATTGCCCTGGTGCTAATGTTGCCGGTATATATTTGGTTTATGGGGGTTCTTTTTGAGCAGTTTTTTGGCTACCTCGATGAGATAATTCTGGCATTGGGGTTGTGACCGGATGAATGACCTGGATGATATTGAAATAAAGCCATATTTAATAGATCTTCAGCTTTTTGCTGATGACGGCAGCACCGGCGAAAAGACCGAAGCAGCGACACCGCGCCGGCGTGAAGAGGCGCGTAAAAAAGGTCAGGTTTTTAAGAGTGTCGACCTTAATTCAGCCGTTATTTTGTTGGTGGGCACAGCAACTATTTTTGCTACTTTTCCTTATATGAGCAAGCAACTGCAGGACTTTACCCGGCTTTACCTGCTGAATCGCGGCCTTACTGATTTTACCAATGAATATGCCTGTATGCTTATAAATGAAACCATACTGCTGATGGCTAAAGTTTTGTTGCCGGTACTGGGGGCCACATTTATAGCCGCCCTCTTAATAACTTATTTTCAGGTAGGTTTTATATTTAGCGGCGAGACATTGATTCCCAAATTGGAACGCCTCAACCCGCTGGAGGGTTTTAAGCGAATTTTCTCCCGGCGGGCTCTGGTAGAACTGCTTAAATCAGTACTCAAGGTTACGGTAACAGGATATATCGTGTATTCCGTAATTCGTAAGAATCTTTTTATCTTCCCGCGTTTTGTAGATATGGAGCCGGGGGAGATTATTGTCGCCATTTCAGGGGTTATTTTGGAAATGGCGATAAAGGTAGGTATAGTTTTCATAGTTATAGGAATTATTGATTACCTGTACCAGTGGTATGAATATGAAAAATCATTGAAAATGAGTAAATATGATATAAAACAGGAATATAAACAGGTTGAGGGCGACCCGTATATTAAATCCCGGCAAAGACAGATTCAAAGGGAAGTGGCTATGCGCCGGATGATGGCGGAAGTGCCCAAGGCGGATGTGGTTATCACCAACCCGACCCATTTCGCGGTAGCCTTAAAATACGATTCCAAAAGTATGTCGGCACCGGAGGTAGTAGCCAAAGGGCAGGATTTTATGGCCTTGAAAATCCGTGAAGTAGCCCGCGAACATGAGGTGAGTATCGTCGAAAATCCACCTTTGGCGCGTCTGTTATATAGTTCGGTGGAAATCGGGGACTTGGTCCCGGAGGACCTTTATCAGGCCGTAGCAGAAGTATTGGCTTTTGTCTACAAACAAAAAAAGGTATCGCTTTGATTGGTAAGCAAACAAACAGTAGGAGGACGCTATAGTGGAGACTAAAGGAGGCTGGTATCAAAAATTACTGGAACATAGTGATGTGCTTATAGCGATAATTGTCATAAGCATTATCATGATGATGATTGTTCCCATGAAACCGGTTGTCCTGGATGTACTGCTAACCTTTAATATTAGTTTTTCTCTCATAATTCTTCTGGTGGCGATGTTTAATACCGACCCGCTGGAGTTTTCTGTTTTTCCATCTCTTTTACTGGTCATGACCCTTTTGCGTCTGTCGCTTAACATCAGTTCCACCCGGTTGATATTGCTTTATGCTGACGCCGGTCAAGTGATTGCCTCCTTCGGTTCTTTCGTAGTAGGGGGAAACACGGTAGTCGGTCTGGTTATATTTCTTATTATTGTGGTTATTCAGTTTATCGTTATTACCAAAGGAGCTGAAAGGGTATCGGAAGTTGCGGCCAGATTTACCCTTGATGCCATGCCGGGTAAACAGATGGCTATCGATGCCGATCTTAATGCCGGCTTAATAAATGAAGAAACCGCCCGGCAGCGCAGGGAAAAAATTCAGCAGGGAGCCGACTTTTACGGTGCTATGGATGGTGCCAGCAAATTTGTCAAAGGAGATGCCATTGCCGGCATAATTATTGTAATCATCAACATTGTAGGCGGCTTGATTATAGGAATGGTCCAAAAAGACATGGTCTTTGCTGATGCCACGCAGATTTATACCATCTTGACCGTGGGTGACGGACTGGTTACCCAGATCCCGGCTTTGCTGATTTCGACTGCGACCGGTATTGTGGTTACCCGCAGCGCATCACGGCATAGTCTGGGCAGGGAAGTTACCAGTCAGTTATTTAATTATCCCAAAGCACTGGGAATAGCTGCCCTGGTATTAGTTGTATTCGGGACCATCGGGCTGCCCAAGCTGCCCATGTATTCATTGGCCGGCCTGTTTGGATTGTTATACTTTACTTCCCGGGGCGCCAAGGTGGAAATAGAAGAGGCTGAAACCGATACCGAGGATATCCAGGAAGCCGAAGCCATTAAAAAGCCGGAAAATGTAGTGGAACTGCTGCAGGTGGAAAAGATGGAAATGGAACTGGGCTATGGCTTGATTCCACTGGTGGATGCTGAACAGGGAGGCGACCTTTTGGACCGCATTGTCATGATCAGGCGGCAGTGTGCGGTTGAACTGGGATTTATTGTCCCCCCTATACGGATACGGGATAACATGCAGTTAAAACCCAATTCTTATGCCATTAAAATCAAAGCTATTGAAATAGCCTCCGGGGAGCTTATGCTGGATGATTATCTGGCTATTGGTCCGGAGATAGAAAACGATTCGGATCTGCCGGGTCTGGACACGGTGGAACCAGCCTTCAACCTGCCGGCCCGCTGGATAGATACGGCCCAGAAGGATAGCGCCGAGGGAAAAGGCTATACCGTAGTTGATCCGCCCTCAGTATTAGCCACTCATCTGACCGCGGTTATTAAAACTCATGCCTTTGAGCTGCTGGGAAGGCAGGAAATCCAGAGCATTATTAACTTCGTCAAAGAGCAAAACTCTGCCGTAGTAGATGAATTAATACCCGATTTGATGTCTCTGGGTGATATCCAGAAGGTACTGGCTAATTTATTGCGGGAACAGGTATCGATCCGGGACATGGTTACGATCCTGGAGACCTTGGCCGATTATGCCAAGATGACCAGAGATACCGATGTGCTTACCGAATATGTGCGTCAGGCCTTAAAACGCAGTATCAGCCGGCAATATGCCGATGAAAACAATCGGATAAAGGTTATAACGCTGGACCCCTCTCTGGAAGAAAAATTACGGGATTCAGTGCAGCAGAGTGATTTCGGTTCCTATCTGGCCCTTGATCCGGATATTGCCCAACACATGATCGACAAGGTGGCAGCGCAGAATGAAAATCTGCAGCATCGGGGTCTAAGTATGGTAATACTATGCGCCCCGGTCTTAAGGATATATTTTAAGCGGCTGGTTGACCGTTTTATTCCCAATCTGGTAGTACTTTCTTACAATGAAATAGAACCGGATATTAATGTGGAAGTTATGGGGATGGTAGCTTATGAAAATTAAAAAATATGTGGGGGCTGATTTCCAGGAAGCCATTAAGAAAGCTAAAAAAGAAATGGGACAGGATGCTATTATACTCCATACCCGGCATATCAAAAAGGGTGGATTCATGGGATTTTTTGCCCGGGCTCAGGTTGAAATAACCGTAGCTATGGATGAGTCCCTGCAGGTGGAAAGAGACCGGTCGCGCCGTGTTGTTCCCAGTGTTCCTCCGCCGGTACCGGAGAACCTTCCATCAGCCGATGAACCGGCACCGATATCCGGGGCCAAAACATCGGAACTGGTTCAGGAAATGCTGCAAATGAAAGAAATTATGGCCGATATTAAGTCCAAAATGTTTGAAGTAGGCACCATACATGGTATCTCCGATAAAATCCAGGCTTTTTACCATCACCTGATCGATAATAATGTAGACGGCCAGATTGCCCTGAAAATAGCCTCAAGTGTAGAAACCAGACTTCCCGCCCATAAAAATACGGATCCGGCCTGGGTGGAAGAAATATGTATACGAACATTGCAGGATTACATTCTGGATATTCAAAAAAACTATGAGTTACCGGATAAAAAAGGAAAGGTAGTACTGCTGGTGGGACCGACCGGGGTGGGCAAAACCACGACCATTGCTAAAATAGCAGCTAATCTGACTTTCCTGGAAAACAAACAGATAGCCATGATAACTCTGGACACCTACCGTATTTCAGCGGCGGAACAACTGCGGACTTATGCGGAAATTATCGGGGTCCCTCTGAAAGTGGTATTTAATACAGCTGATCTGGCCGAGGCTATACTGGCCTTTAAAGATAAAGATGTGATTTTTATAGATACGGCCGGCCGCAGTCCGTTCAATGAGGAGCATATGGAGGAACTGCGGGAATTTATTAGTACTGCCCAACCCGACGAAACCGTACTGGTACTAAGCGTTACTACCAGTACCCACGAATTACTGGAGATTTATGAGAAATTCGGAATAATGAAAATTGACCGTTTAATATTTACCAAACTGGATGAAACACGGCATTATGGTCAGATACTAAATGCCATTGACGAAATCAGAGTGCCGGTAGCCTATATCACTACCGGGCAGAGTGTTCCTGATGATATAGAAATACTTGATCCTATACGATTTGCGCGCATGATCATGGGAAAGGAAGAAATCTCATGAAAGACCAGGCAGAAAAACTGCGTGAACTGGCGTTAAAGGTACGTCGGCAGATCGAGGAAGAACTCAGCACCGAAATGCAACAGACCCGGGTAATGGTAGTGACCAGCGGCAAAGGTGGAGTAGGCAAAAGCACCCTGGCCTTGAATATGGCCCTGGGCATGTGTGCGGCCGGGAAAAAAGTAGTGTTGATGGATGCGGACCTGGGGCTGGGAAACATCGACATAATGCTGGGTCTGGTGCCGCAATATAATATTTACCATATGATTACCAATAAAAAGTCGTTAAGAGATATAATTATCACCGGTCCGGATAATCTAAAAATCATACCTGGTGGTTCCGGGGTAAGCGAATTGGCTAATCTGAACGATGAACAGCTGCGTAGAATTCTGGTGGAACTGGGTACTCTGGACGGAGAATACGATTATATGATTATAGATACCGGTGCCGGTATATCAAACAATGTAACCAGTTTCTTACTGGCTTCTGATGATGTAATTGTGGTAACTACCCCTGAGCCCACCTCGCTTACCGATGCTTATGGGGTAATAAAAACCATGGCCCGGGAGAAATTTGGCGGCCATATTTACCTGGTGGTCAATAGAACCGCCAGCGGTATTGAAGGCATGCTTACCGCTGAGAAATTAAAAATAGTAATCAAAAAATTCCTGGATATAGACATAACCATATTGGGCCATTTACCCAACGAGTCCATTATCGAGGAAGGTATAAGAAAACAGGAACCATTCATAAAATCATTCCCCCGGTCCCAGGCGGCTGCCAATATAAAAGTAATTGCCCGAAATCTCATGGAAGGTAATGCTATCAATACGTCGGAACCGCGACGCGGAGGCGTCAAGAACTTTTTCAAGAAACTGGTTGGACTGAGCAAGAAATAGTTTAGCCAGGGGAGGTAACAATGAATCCTGACCAAATAAAAATAAACCAGTTAATAGAAATAGAGGTTGAGCTTGAATCCGGAAGAATACTGAACCTGCCCAGCCGGATCGAAGGTATAGAGGAAAATGAGTTGCATATTTCAGTGCCGCTCTATCGTGGAGAAATAATACCGCTGCGTACAGGGCAGACGGTAAGGATATTTTTGACCTTCCAGGATATGACCTACGCTTTCAGTACCGCGGTTATGGGACGTAAATGGCAGAACATACCGCTGCTGGTCATTAAAAAGCCCGATACTTTTATTAAAATTCAGCGCCGTAATTATATGCGGCTGCCGATTAAACTGGAATCATATTTCCGGGTGGTGGGGGATGAATCAGATTTTAAAAAGGCGGAGACTCTCAACATCAGCGGAGGGGGAGCCCTGATTATTACTGAGGAAGCAATCGAAGAAGGGCAGAATATAGAATTTGAATTATATATCCCTAACCGCAACCCTTTTTTCTGCCTGGCTAAAGTTGTGCGCTTATTGGAAAGAGGCACAGAAAAGGGGGGTAAAAATAAAGCCGCCATAGAGTATTGCGATATTGCGGAAAGCAAACGCGACAAAATAATTAACTATATATTTGAAAAACAACGGGAATGGATTCGCAAGGGTCTTTTCTGACAAGGAGGAGGAGATTTTGTGAATAACATGATAAAAATCATGGTGGTCGATGATTCCGCCTTTATGAGAAGAGTAATAACCGACATTATTAACGCTCAACCAGGAATGGCAGTTACCGGCACGGCACGCGACGGAGCAGATGCTCTGCAAAAAATCAGTGAGCTGCAGCCGGATGTAATTACAATGGATATTGAAATGCCCAAAATGGATGGATTAACTGCCCTCAAAAAAATAATGGAAACTAATCCGGTGCCCGTAATTATGGTGAGCAGTCTTACCCGAAGCGGGGCTGAGCAAACCATGCAGGCCTTAAGCATGGGGGCGGTAGATTTTATTACCAAGCCTGCGTCCAATTTAAATGTAGATATTAATCAGCTTAAGGACGAAATTGTCAGAAAAATTATTACCGTAGCAGGTACGAAGAAAAAATTGCAGAATTCTTATGTAACTGGCAATGTTATCCGCCCTGAAAAAGGGTCAGAGCATAAACAACCGAACCATACCGGCAAGCTGAACAAACTGGTACTAATAGGAACCTCAACCGGCGGTCCTAAAGCTTTACATCAGGTAATACCCAAGTTCCCGGCCGACCTGGATGCGGCCGTCCTGGTGGTTCAGCATATGCCGCCCGGATTTACCAGGTCACTGGCGGAAAGATTGGATTCCTTATCTAATCTCCAAGTTAAAGAAGCGGAACATATGGAACCGGTAGTGACAGGCTGTGTTTATATAGCCCCAGGCGATTATCATCTTACCTTAACTGGGAGCCGTAACGATTTGTTGATTAATCTCACCCGTTCCCCACTCAGGAACGGACACCGGCCCTCAGTCGATGAAATGTTTTATTCTGCGGCCGAGTATTCCTGGTCCCGAATAGTAGGCGTAATTATGACCGGGATGGGGCAGGATGGGGCGGCCGGTCTGGCAGGACTTCGGGCCAAGGGTGCCAGAATAATAGCGGAGGACCAATCTACCTGCATTGTATACGGAATGCCTAAAGCAGCTGTAGAAACCGGTTTGGTGGACCGGGTGGTGCCTCTGGGTAAAATAGCAGACGAAGTTATGAAAATGCTGCATTAAATTATAAAAGAGATAGTTTGGGAGGTGGTAGACTATGAAAATGGATATGTCTAAATATCTGGATGTTTTTTTGGAAGAAAGCAAAGAACATCTGGAAAGTTTGAATGAACAATTGTTGGAACTGGAGAAAAACAGCAAGGATGTGTCCAGTCTCAACGAGATATTTCGTGCGGCCCATACTCTAAAAGGTATGTCGTCAACCATGGGTTTTAATGATTTGGCCGACCTTACCCACCATATGGAAGATGTTCTGGCCGATTTAAAAGAAGGTCTGCTGGAGGCCAACAGTTATGTTATTGACGTTCTTTTCCATTGTTTTGACCGTCTGCAACTAATGATTGACAACATTGCGGTGGGAAAATCAGATGAAATGGATAATTCTGATCTGCTTAACATTCTCAAGAATATCAAAATGGGCAACTACGAATATGCGGCCATGGCAGAACCAAAAGCGTCTGAGGCACCGGTGGCGGATGTATCGGACCTGTTTAATTTGAATGAATATGACATGACCATACTTAAAGAAGCAGCCAGCCGGGATTTTACTATTTACTATATAAAAGTGGAACTCGACCCAGGATGTCTTATGAAAGCAGTACGGGCTTTCATGGTTTTCAAAACCCTGGAAGAGGACGGCGAAATCATAAAAACATCGCCACCTTCCCAGGACATAGACGAGGGCAAATTCGAAACCAGTTTTGAATTGTTCCTGATTACCAGATTAACGGAGGACGCTATTGCGCATCGTTTAAATGAGATCTCCGAGATTAAGTCCATCACGGTTGAACCGCTTGATCTTAATTCATTAAATATTTCCGATAATAGGCCCAAAGTGGAGGCCACCCATAATGAAGAAAACCATAATAATGATGATACGGGCAAAAAAGTGCACAAAATGAAGCAAACCGTAAGAGTAGATATAGAAAGACTGGATAATTTGATGAATCTGGTGGGCGAATTGGTCATGCACAAAGGACGATTGGAACAGATTGGCTCCAATCAGAAGATAGCGGACCTGCATGAAACCATTGAACAAATCGACCGCATCAGCACAGATCTGCAGTCAGTCGTAATGAAAGTCCGCATGGTGCCCATTGAACAGGTATTTAACCGTTTTCCGCGCATGGTCCGTGATTTAGCCAAAGACCTGCAAAAAGAAGTTGATTTTATTATCGAAGGCAAGGAAACCGAGCTTGATCGTACGGTCATAGATGAGATAGGCGACCCTCTGGTCCATCTCCTGCGCAATGCCTTAGACCATGGGGTGGAGTTGCCCCAGGAAAGGACTAAAAAGGGTAAAGATCCGGTAGGAACAGTTATCCTGAGAGCCAGACATGAAGGCAATAATGTTTTCATTGAAGTAGAAGATGACGGCGAAGGGATAGAAACTGATAAAGTACTGGCCAAAGCGGTGGAGAAAGGATTTATAAATGCCAAACAAGCGGAACAGATGAACAAGGAGGATGTGATTAACCTTTTATTCAGCTCAGGGTTCAGCACCTCTTCCACTGTAACCGATGTCTCCGGACGGGGAGTAGGACTTGATGTAGTAAAAAATAAAATCGAATCCCTAAATGGAGAGATCAATGTAGAGTCCCGCACCGGCCAGGGGACCAGATTCAGGATAAAGCTTCCCTTGACCCTGGCCATTATCCAGGCCCTTATGGTGGCGGTTGGGGACGAAATATATGCCATACCATTGAGTTCGGTTGATGAGACCACCATGATTACCGGCGCCGACATAAAAATGGTGCAAAACCAGGAAGTGATAATGCTGCGCGGCAACATTCTTCCCCTTTTCAGGTTGGCTGCCATTTTAGAGGTTCCCAAACAATCAGATATCGGTGATGAAATGTATGTGGTGGTAGTGCGCCGGGGGGACCAGCAGATAGGTCTGGTGGTAGATGCCCTTATAGGACAACAGGAAATAGTAATCAAATCCCTGGGTAAGCTTCTCAATGGTATTCCGGGCATTGCCGGAGCTATCGTAGCGGGGGATGGTAATGTAAGACTTATCCTGGATATCACAACTCTTAATTGATGGGAGGATCGTAAATGAATAACACGGCAGAGCTTGATTACGAGGATGAAGAAGAAATCCAAGTGGTTGCTTTTCAACTGGGCAAAGAGGAGTATGCGGTCGATATCTTGAATGTTCAGGAAATCAATCGTTTGTTGAATATAACCAGAATACCCCGGGCTGATAAAAATATTGAAGGAGTAGTCAATCTGCGGGGGAACATTATTCCGGTCATTAATTTACATAGCAAGTTTAACCTGGAATCTGCCGGCGAGGAGGATGACAAGCGCATTATTGTCTTCCAGTTTGATGATGTCAGAGCCGGCATAATTGTTGACGAAGTATCAGAAGTGTTAAGGATCAGCAGCAAAGATATAGAAGCCGCCACCTATCAGTCCATGGATGCCACCCTGCTTAAAGGAATAGCCAAGGTGGGTGAGCGCCTTTTGATCCTGCTTGATTTACAAAAAATACTTGGCCTGGAGGCAGTATAAAGTTAGAGGTGAAAATGTTGTTAGATGATTTCAGCCGACTGTCCGGTTTACAACTGGATGCACTTAAAGAGATTGGAAACATAGGGTCCGGCAATGCCGCTACGGCACTTGCCCAGATGATTAATTCCAAGATTGATATGAACGTGCCCAACGTGAAAATTCTACCCTTTACCGAGGTTTCTGATTTAATTGGCGGAGCCGATATACCTGTAGCAGGCATATATTTGAATGTCTCAGGTACAGCACCATGTAGTATTATGTTTATTCTGCCGGTAGCACAGGCTAGAATGCTTATAAACATGCTGTTGGGTCAGCCGGCTGATGTTGCCCCGGAAGAAGATTTTGATGATTTTCGGATGTCTGCCATGATGGAATTGGGCAACATTTTAGCAGCTACCTATTTAAATGCACTCTCAATGTTTACTCAGATATCTTTCATACCCTCGGTACCTGCTTTGGCTATAGATATGGCAGGAGCCATACTGAATGCGATTCTTTCCCAGTTTGGTGAAATAGCAGATCACGTATTGGTGCTTGAAACTGATTTTAAGAAAGAAGGACAGGATGTAATGGGTTATTTTTTCCTGCTGCCTGAACCGGGTTCTTTAAGCACCATATTAAATGCGCTTGGAGTGAATGTCTAATGTCGAAAATTATCCAGGTGGGTATGGCAGATCTTAAAGTAGCAAAACCCCCCGATAAACTTATGACAGCCGGTCTGGGGTCATGCATAGGAATTTGTCTGCTGGATCGCACCACCAGAATAGGCAGTCTGACGCATATCATGCTGCCCTCCAGCCTGAATGCCAAAAACAAGCAGAACCGGGCTAAATTCGCTGATACGGCCTTGCAAATGGTGCTGGAGGAAATGATTAAAATGGGTGCCAAGACCAATATGCTGGTTGCCAAGATAGCCGGCGGGGCACAGATGTTCAAGTTCTCCGGAGAAAGCGATATTATGAAAATAGGAGAACGCAATGCCATAGCCGTGGAAGAAAACCTGCGAAAATACAAAATTAAACTTGTTTCCAAAGATACCGGCGGAAGTTATGGCAGGACCATTACTTTTGACCCTGAATCAGGTGATTTACTGATAAGAACTATTGGACATGGGGAGAGAATTATCTGAATGAGTGATAAAGTGACTGCGCTATGGGCTCAATACAAAGAAAACCAACAGATCGAAGCCCGTGATGAGCTTATCATTCATTATGCTCATATAGTTAAGTATGTCGCCAACCGCCTGGCTATTAATCTATCCTCGGTGGTAGAAAAAGATGAACTTATCTCATACGGAATAGAGGGCTTGATTGATGCCATCGAGAAATTCGATCACCTCCGCAATATAAAATTTGAAACTTATGCCATTACCCGGATCAGAGGTGCGATGATTGATGGACTGCGCTCCATGGACTGGGTGCCGGTCTCAGTCAGGCAGAAAAGCAAGGAACTGGAAAAAATCTATGCGCAACTGGAAGCCCGGCTGGGAAGGGCTGCAACTGATATGGAAGTAGCCGATGAATTGGGTATAAGTTCGGAAAATTTGGCCACCATGCTCAAGGAAATTGCTGCTACCACGATAATATCATTGGATGATTTTTTACCCGGAGATGAGGGGGAAGAAAAGAAAAAACGAATCATAGATATGCTGGAGGACAACAGTTCTGCTGACGCTCTGGAAATGGTGGAACTTGGGGAAGTAAAAGATGTTTTGAGCAAATCCATTTCCAGACTGCCAGCCAAAGAGAATACCGTAATTTACCTGTATTATTACGAGGGATTAACCCTCAAGGAAATAGGTGCAGTCTTAAGCCTGTCGGAATCAAGAATATCACAATTACATACTAAAGCGATACTTCGGTTAAGAGGAAGTTTAAGTAAGAAAAAGTACCTGGTAATGTGATTGGGGGGGAATAAAGTGGATGTTAACAACAATGCGGATTCTGAGATAAAGATATTGTTAGACAATGATCGCATGAAAGCTTATGTGGAAATAAGTGCTCCCCTGGGTTCGGGCCATAAATGTACTTTGGATGATTTAAAGCAGGCATTGCTGGCCAATCATGTCAAATACGGCATAGATGAAAGCAAGCTAAACGAAGCCATGCAGGAGCAAAACTGGGGTAGACGGATACCGGTTGCCCAGGGTACCCCGGCGGTAAATGGAATGGATGGCCGGCTTGTCTTCAAATTCCCCAGTTTGCTGGAGAGGATGGCACCCAAGATTGATGAAAAAGGCAATGTAGATTACAAAAACTTAAACTTGATTCATAATGTTAAAGCCGGAACCGAACTGGTGGAAAGGATTCCTCCCACCGCCGGGAAAAATGGCACTGATGTTACCGGCCGAGAAGTAAGTGCGCGCAAGGGAAAAGATGTAGTCCTGCCGCGCGGTAAAAACACCGTCACAGATGAAGGGGACAGGCATTTGTACGCCTGTATTGAAGGGCATGTAAGTATTCGGGAGAGTAAAGTAGCGGTAGACCCCGTTTTCGAATTACGCGGAGATGTTGATTATTCCTCCGGCAATATAGAATTTATCGGCAACATTTTGATAAACGGAAGTATTACCAGCGGTTTCCAGGTGGTAGCAGGCGGTGATATTGAAGTCCGGGGCTTTATTGAAGGTGCTACCGTAGTGGCGGGCGGCAGCATAATGGTGCAGGGCGGTATTACAGCAGGCATTAAAGGCCTGGTACGAGCAGCTGAGAACATATCGGCCCGTTTTGTAGAGAACTCCAGACTTGAGGCGGGACGGGATGTTATTATTCGAGAGGCTATTATGCAATCCTATGTCAAAGCAGGAGGAAGTGTAAGAGTAAACGACCGGCGTGCAACCATCGTCGGGGGAGTGATTCAGGCCGCCTATGAGGTGGAATCGAAGACTATCGGGTCTCAGTTGGCTACCCAGACCATTATTGAGGTTGGTCTTAATCCATCCTACCGTGAGGAATATGGACAGTTGCACAAAACCAGAACTGAAAAGGCCAAAGCCCTGGATACTCTTAACCACAACCTGCAGGTATATCAGAAGACGGGAATCAATGTAAATAATATCTCCGACAAAAAAAGATTAGCTTTAATCAAACTCTTGGACCAATATAAAAAAATGCGACAGGAACTGTCATCTATTGACGAACGTATAGCTTTCCTGGAATCTGAATTTCAACATATTAACGCGGCCCGCATCAAGGCTCTGGAAATCGTTTATCCCGGAGTAAGGATCACCATCGGGCAGTCCATATATGTGGTAAACGATATTATAAGATTTGCCCAGTTTGTATTGGATGAGGGAGAAGTAAGGTTGACTTCTTTAAGTTAAATACTGGAAGGGGAAGGGCAGATATGACTATAAGAAGTATCGATATGCAGGTCCTCATTCCGAAAGTTACCGATGTTGCCAGGGTGCAACAGATACAGCAGCAGGAAAATAGCGTACGACAGCAAGAAAATGCCAATCATATTATTCAGCAGACCATCAAGAATACCAATACGGTCAATCAACCGCTAAGAAATGAATCTGCTCTGGTACATGAAAAAGAAGAACAAGAAAAAAATTTGAAAAAAAACAAAGAAAAAGGAGGAAAAAGAGAAAATAAGCCGAATACGAAAAATAATGGCGAAAATACCAATATAAAGTCATCTTCCGGTAATACTATTGATATAAAAATATAGCGGGGTGAGCAATATTTCTACATTCTTCGTAATTTTGTGCTGCACTTCAACCTTAGTTTTTATTTGCTATCTGATAAAACAGGGGTCATTGCTTAAAAGTTATACCGAGGAGCTTTCCCATGTAATTGCCCAGGCTCAGGATGTTAAACAGGATTTGGTGCAGCTCATGGAGGATTCGTTGGGTTTATCCCAAACTTTAATTAATGATTTGGATGCCAGGCTGGCCGGCAATGAAAAAATTGACAAGAATATTGCCGCCGGGAACTGTGAGCCTACCGACCGGGAAGAGCAAGAATACCCGGGTAACATAGTAAAATTTGCTCCCACTGGTACATCACGCATAAGGGTATACGATCTGGCCCGGGAACTTCGCATTTCCAGCCGGGAACTGGTTCAAATCCTGCAGGGCTGCGGTTTAAAAATTACCAGTCATATGAACTTGATTGATGCGGAGCAAACCAGAGTTTTAATTAATAAAATCAATAATGCAGCGGCGCCCTTAGAATTATATCCATCCCTGTCCTCAAACCAGGTTGAAAATGCTGACGCTGATGATGAGGCGTCTTTTATAGCCGGCCTGCAATCAGCCCAACCTTATATGGCAGTACGCAGTCTCTATGAAAAAGGTTATCCGGTCTGGCAGATTGCCAAAATTTTGGGACGCGGACAGGGAGAAGTCAACCTTATCCTGAATCTGTCCAATAAAAGGGCCGGCAGTATATAGGGTAAGATTTGTATTCAATACGGCAACCTTAATAGTCATAGAGAAGATAGCCCGCTTGGAGGTAAAGCCTCCAAGCGGGTTTCGTGTATAATAGAGTATATCTCATAATCCGTAGCCTGCCCTACGGCCCCGACGTTAGGAGCGGGCCTCAGGGCTGGGTTTTTTACTATTCTGTGAGGTAAGTTATGCCGGAGTGGGGTATTAAGAACGCTTGCACTGCGCTAACCTTAACACCCCACTCCCGCAATTGTTAATCCTATGAGTGACTTAAACCTTCTTCAGGTGTTTCGAATTTAAAAAAAATTCAGCGTTATTCATAATATTCAGTGTCTTCAGCGTCTAAGTTTTGCTTAACTGCATTGTTTTTTTAGTGGGCAGTTTAATTATTATGTTACTATGGGTACCATATAGTTAGTCGATGCATAAATAACTGCTTTTCTTGCCAAATATCGCCGGTTTGTGGTATATTAATTTTTGGTGATTACACACGTCGGTTGACTTGCGGGATAGTGCTGAATTTCAGTTTCCCGGGGAATGATGCGGCGGAGGATTAAAACTATAAGGAGGTGTATATGGTGTCAGTAATTACTATGAAGCAGCTCCTGGAGGCAGGAGTACATTTCGGACACCAAACCAGACGGTGGAACCCTAAGATGTCGACCTACATTTATATGGAAAGGAACGGCATATACATCATTGACCTGCAGCAGACGGTCAAGAAGTTTGAAGACGCCTATGCTTTTGTTAAGAGCGTATCGGCGGAGGGCAAAGGGGTTCTGTTTGTAGGTACCAAAAAGCAGGCTCAGGAGACTATTAAAGATGAAGCATTAAGATGCGGAATGTATTTTGTCAACCAGCGCTGGTTAGGTGGTATGTTAACCAATTACAAGACCATTAAGAAACGTGTAATGCGTTTAAAAGAGCTGGAAAAGATGGAAGCAGACGGAACTTTTGAGGTCCTGACCAAGAAAGAAGTAGCAAGACTGCTGAATGAGCGGGAACGGCTGGAAAGATTCCTGGGCGGCATAAAAGATATGGATAAACTGCCCGGCGCCATTTTTGTAGTTGATCCCAGAAAAGAAAAAATTGCCGTAGCTGAGGCTCATAAATTGAATATACCGGTAGTGGCTATTGTTGATACCAACTGCGATCCAGATGAAATCGATTATGTTATACCCGGCAACGACGATGCCATAAGAGCAGTTAAATTAATTTCAGCCAAAATAGCTGATGCGGTACTAGAGGGCAAACAGGGCGAGCAGACTGCCTAGATAGAAACCAGAGGGGTGAATAGGGAGTCCTGTCCACCCCTTTTTCTTACATAAAATCGAGGAGGTTAAACGTTATGATAACGGCTGCGATGGTTAAAGAATTACGTGAAAGAACAGGCGCAGGTATGATGGACTGCAAAAATGCTTTGGCAGCGACTGATGGTGATATAGAAAAAGCTATAGATGAATTAAGAACCAGAGGACTGGCCAAGGCAGCTAAAAAGGCCGGGCGTATTGCCAGCGAAGGTGTTGTTATGTCTTACATACACGGCGGCGGGCGTATCGGAGTTCTGGTAGAAGTTAACTGTGAAACCGATTTTGTAGCCAAAACCGAACAATTCCAGGAATTGGTCCATAATATTGCCATGCAGGTTGCTGCAGCCAATCCGGAATTCTTATCACGGGAAGAAGTACCTGAAAGTGTACTGAATCATGAAAAAGAAGTTTTAAAGGCGCAGGCCCTGGAAGAAGGCAAGCCCGAGAAAATTATCGAAAAAATGGTAGAAGGGCGAATCGAAAAATACTATAAGGAAGCGTGCCTGCTGGAGCAGCCTTATATCAAAGATCCCGATAAATCAGTACAGGAATTGGTTCATGAGACTATAGCCAAAATAGGTGAAAACGTATCTGTAAGGCGGTTTACCCGCTATGAAGTAGGGGAAGGCCTGGAAAAGAAACAGGATGATTTCGTAAACGAAGTAATGTCACAGGTGCAATCCAAATAATGAAGGTTTGGAGGTAATAGTTTGGAACTTCCCAAATATAAAAGGATAGTGTTAAAACTAAGCGGCGAAGCCCTTGCCGGTGAAAAAGGGTTTGGCATTGAGCATGATATAATATCCTCGATTGCCCGCCAGGTAGTGGAAGTTGAGAAAAAGGGTGTCGAAGTGGCTATCGTAGTAGGCGGCGGCAATATATGGCGCGGGGTATCCGGAAGTGCCAAAGGTATGGACCGGGCTACCGCTGATTATATGGGGATGCTGGCTACCGTCATTAATGCCCTGGCCTTGCAGGATGCGCTGGAAAATGAAGGTATGGGTACCCGCACCATGTCAGCCATTGAAATGAGAGCAGTAGCAGAACCGTACATTCGCAGAAGGGCTATCCGGCATTTGGAAAAGGGACGGGTAGTTATATTTGCTGCCGGTACAGGCAACCCCTATTTTTCTACTGATACTACTGCAGCTTTAAGATCGGCCGAAATTGAAGCCCAGGTAATACTAATGGCTAAAAAGGTTGACGGTGTGTATGATAGTGACCCGATGCTGAATCAAAATGCCCGCAAATATGACCGCTTGGATTATATTGATGTTATCAATCAAGGCCTGGGAGTAATGGACTCTACCGCAGCATCATTATGTATGGATAATAACATACCGATCATAGTTTTTAATCTGACGCAGGAAGGCAACATTTTAAAAGCGGTGATGGGTGAGAATATTGGTACTTATGTGGGGAGGTAATGTAGATGGTTAATGATATCTTGGAAGATGCCCAAAGCAGGATGAAAAAGACCATTGAACATTTGACCGGGGACTTTGCCGCCTTAAGAGCGGGGCGAGCCAATCCTGCTATGCTGGATAAGATTATGGTGGAATATTACGGAGAACCGACACCGTTAAATCAGCTGGCTAATATTAATGTACCTGAAGCGCGTCTGCTGGTTGTTCAACCATGGGACAAGAGCAGTATTGCCGGTATTGAAAAGGCTATTATGAAATCAGATCTGGGAGTTAATCCGACTAACGACGGCAATGTAATTCGCATAGCAATCCCACCGCTTACCGAAGAACGGCGTAAGGATCTGGTCAAAGTTGTTAAGAAAATGGCGGAGGAAGCCCGGGTGGCGATACGCAACATCAGGCGCGAAGCCAATGATTTAACTAAAGCGACAGAAAAAGAGAAAGTTATTTCCGAGGATGAAGCCAAAAAAGCACTTGATGACATTCAAAAGATTACTGATAATTGTATTAAAGACATAGACAAGATCTTGCAGGTTAAGGAAAAGGATATAATGGAAGTCTAAAATTCCTTAAGATCGTGATTCAGTTTTAACAAATCCCCTGGCATGGGGATTTGTTAGTTTTGGCAGGAGAAGATTAATGGCAAAAGATGCAGACTGGGAACAAAAAATTGACAGGCAGAACTTGCCCCGGCATATTGCAATTATTATGGATGGAAATGGCAGGTGGGCTAAAAAGAAGCTCATGCCACGTACCATAGGACATCGAGGCGGCATGTCGACCTTGCGCAAAATGGTGGAAGCGTGTGTCGAGTTAAAGATACCTGTTCTGACCGTGTTTGCTTTTTCAACCGAAAACTGGAAGCGACCCCGGGAAGAAGTAGATTATCTTATGAACCTTTTAATAGAATTTATGCAAAAAGAAATTGAAGAATTACACCGCCAGAATGTAAGAGTAAGGGTCTTTGGCGACTATACCAAACTGCCGGGACGATGTGTAAACCAGGTGGAAGAGGCCTGTCGGATAACGGAAAATAATAATGGCCTCACTTTCAATATCGCCATAAACTACGGTGCCAGGGATGAGATAGTCCGGGCTGCCCGGCAGGCCGCGATAATGGTCGCCAAGGGAGAGATAAGCTCTGATGAAATTACGGAAGAAACCATAGGCCGGTTATTATACACCGCAGGCATCACCGATCCTGACTTGCTGATTCGCACGGCCGGCGAGATGCGCATTAGTAATTTTTTACTATGGCAGATAGCCTATGCCGAGTTGTGGTTTACCGATGTACTATGGCCTGATTTTACTCGGGAAGATTTAATGCAGGCCATATATGATTATCAGCACCGCAGTAGACGTTTTGGTGGTCTAAATTAACAGTCAGGCAGGTAATACATATGTTTAAAACCAGGCTTCTAACCGCCGTTATTGGGGTACCAGTAATTCTCGGAGTAATGTATATGGGGGGAATTTACTGGCAAGCATTTTTTGGTTTACTGGGTTTGGTGGGTATGTATGAGATTTTTACCATGATGTCGAAAAATTCCTACCACCCTTTATATCTGCCAGGGTATTTATTATTCCTGGTACTTGTGTATAGCAGTAAATATATTGATTATTTACCCTTTATGTTATTAATAAGCCTGTTATTATTTGTTGTATATACGGTTATAAATTATCCCCGCATTCAGATTAATGATGTTGCATTCACTATGACCGCTGCAATTTACTTGGGCTGGATGCTGCATTATGCCGAGGCCATATCTTACCTGCCGGATGCATTTCTTATTATTTTGCTGGCTCTGCTGGTAACCTGGGCCAGTGACGTAGGCGGCTACTGCTGCGGGCGCCAATGGGGCAAACATAAACTGGTGCCTCTGTTAAGCCCCAAAAAAACCCGGGAAGGAGCAGTTGGAGCCACAGTATTTCCGGTTCTGATAGCAGGCCTGGCCTTTTTGTACCATCCGCTGGCTTCGTTGCCGCTATATTTAATAACGGGACTGCTGGCAGGAATTATGGCCCAATTTGGAGATCTGTTCATGTCGGCTATCAAAAGGTATTTTAAGGCCAAAGATTCGGGCCATATCTTGCCCGGACACGGCGGGGTGCTGGATCGCTTTGACAGCTTTTTACTGGTGGCACCTGTAGTATATTACTTTTTTGTTAATATACTTTAATTAGGAAATACGGTTCTTGTCATTCTGAACGCAGTGAAGAATCTTGCCGGTATTGACGATTAACAAGGGAAGGATCCTTCGTTAACACTCAGGATGACGCATTTTCATTGGTGGTTGTGTCCTCTGGGCATGGGCGGTTAATATGAGAATGAACGCTGAAAACACTGAATATTATGAATGACACTGAATCTTTTAAAATTCGAACCACGTGGAGAAGGTCTCAGAATCCTAACCATAAGATTGACAATTGCGGGGGTGGGGTGTTAAGGTTAGCGCAGCACAGGTAAGGCGATATATCTCAACGGGCATAATCCATCGCTTTATTCATTTTATAAATGATTGCGTGCTGCGAATAGGGACTGTTAATAAGTGGATTCAGAAACGGAGAGATTATGATGGATCCCGAACTGCAAAAGAATATAAAGACTTTAATCCGTCTGACTATATTTGTTATGGCTCTGGTAGCTATTCATTTGCTGTTTACGTACGTTTTCCCCATTGTAGGCAATATGTTTTCCTTTATACCGGTGCTGTTTATGCCTATAATTATGGCTGTAATTCTGGCCGTATTAATTGAGCCGGTAGTTAATTTCTTTGAAACCCGGCTTCGACTCAAACGCAGTCTGGCCGTTTTGATGAGTTTGCTGGTCGTGGTGGGAGGCTTCTTTTATTTACTGTTCGAAATTGTTTCCATCGTTATAAAAGAAATGTCCGGTATGTATATGCAGGCAGCATCGCATTCAGATGAGATTATCAATAAAATAATGACCAGTTTTACCGATATAAAAATATTTTATCTAAACCTTTCATTGCCGCCCCAGGTAGAACCGTCAGTTCAAAGCAGCCTGCAAAAGGCCGTTGAGTGGCTCCAGAGTTTTATGGATCAAAGTATCAATTCTATGGTCCAGATTATTGGCTTTTTGCCCAATTTTTTCATATTCCTCATTATAGCGACGGTGGCAACTTTCTTTATCATCAGAGACCGGGCTGAACTGAGAAAGTTTATTCTGGATATTCTGCCTGGTCACGCCCGTTCCAAGACCCGTGAAATCATCGGCCAGCTATTTAAAGCACTGGTTGGTTTTCTGAAAGCTTACATGATATTGATATCGATTACAGCCATTATCACTATGACTGCGTTAAAGATACTGCAGATTAAATATGTTCTTACCCTGGGACTCCTGATCGGGTTGATGGATATTTTGCCCATATTAGGACCTGGGGGTATATTTGTACCCTGGATAATATGGGAATTCATATCCGGCGATACCCGCATGGGAATAAGCCTTCTGGTCGTTTATATAATAATATCTGCGGTCAGACAGTTCCTGGAACCACAGATAGTGGGAGAAAATATTGGTTTGCATCCTCTGGCTACTCTTATATCACTCTATGCCGGACTTCAGCTGGGGGGCGTGGCAGGCATGATTTTGGGCCCTATTCTGGTGGTCATTTTTATCGCATGTTACCGGGCAGGCTTGTTTGAGCGTTTTTCATGGGGAAGGAGACACCTTTAGCAAAATGCATAACATAGTCATATTAGGATCAACCGGTTCAATAGGTACGCAGGCCTTGCAGGTGGTGGACAAACACCCGGACCAGTTCAAAGTGGTCGGCCTGGCCGTCAAGAACGAAACTGATCAGCTGGCCCGGCAGATTAAAAAGTATGCTCCCCGGGCCGTGGCAGTAGGAGATGCTGAGTGTTATCAGAATATGAAGACTATGGCCGGAGCGGTAACGGTCCAGGCCGGATTGGAAGGATTGTGCCGGCTGGCAGAAATGGATGAAGCCGATACTATACTGGTAGCTGTCAGCGGGGCGGTAGGAATTCAGCCTACCCTGGCGGCCATTGAAAAGGGTAAACGGATTGCCCTCGCCAATAAAGAGACCCTGGTCGCAGCCGGGGATATAGTTATGGCCCGCGCCAGGCAATCCGGAGCAGAGATTATTCCGGTAGACAGCGAACATTCCGCCGTGTTTCAATGCCTAAAAGGAGAAACCGATTTTTTAGAGAATATATGGCTTACAGCCTCGGGTGGACCTTTTCGGGAATATACCGGCGAACAGCTGGAACAGGTGACGGTAGAAAAGGCCTTGCAGCATCCTAACTGGGCCATGGGACCTAAAATTACCATCGATTCGGCTACCCTTATGAATAAAGGGCTGGAAGTTATAGAGGCTCATCATCTTTTTGGGGCCGATTACGATCATATTAAGGTATTGGTTCAGAAAGAAAGTGTAATCCATTCCATGGCTGAACTGGTGGATGGTTCCTTTATAGCCCATCTGGGCGCAGCGGATATGCGCATTCCTATTCAATACGCTTTAAGCTATCCGGAAAGATTTGCATCACCGGCCCAACATTTGGATTTCAGCCTTCTTGCCGGTATTAGCTTTCAATTACCGGACACTGGTAAATTCCCGGCCCTGAAACTTGCCTATGCTGCGGGACGTCAGGGCGGCACCATGCCGGCAGCTATGAATGCTGCCAATGAAGTTGCGGTCAATGCCTTTTTACAACGGCAATTAAAATTTACTGATATTATAAAAGTGGTAGAAAAGATCATGAACCTGCATACCCCCCTCAGTCACCCTCAACTGGAAGACATATTGGCGGTCGATTCATGGGCGCGAAATGCAGCGAACGAGGTCATTGCGAAGGAGGTTAAAGATTGAGCATCATAGTAACTATACTTGTTCTTTCCATACTGATTCTGGTACACGAATGGGGTCATTTCATTGTGGCCCGCCGGGTGGGGATACCGGTGTACGAGTTCAGCCTGGGATTTGGATATCGTCTTTTACATTACAAGAAAAATGGAGTTGTCTATTCATTAAGGATTTTTCCTATCGGAGGTTTTGTGCAAATGGCCGGGGAGCAGCCGGATGATATGGAGAACCCCGAAGGCTTTAACAATCGTACTCCGCTGGAGAAAATGCGGGTGGCTTTTGCCGGTCCCTTCATGAATTTTGTCCTGGCGGTATTGCTTTTCATTTACAGCTATGCTTTCATCGGTGTACCCACGCCGGTTAAAGAAGTAGTAATAGGGGGGCTCATTGCCGACCAGCCGGCAGCAGCAGCCGGGCTTAAAGAAAATGATCAGGTACTGGCCGTGAATGGGAAGACCGTATCCAACTGGAACGAATTTACGGACATAATTAAAGAATCCAATCAAAAGCCATTACATTTAAAAATAGACCGAGACGGCAATATTATTTATAAAACCGTTACTCCCCAGAAAACCAAGCAATCTCCCGACCCTAAAATCGGGGCTTATAGTAAAGTAAACTATGAGAAGCAGGGTATTATTACCTCCATCAAGTTTGGTTTCGTCAGAACTTATGATTTTACCGTATTAATGGTGCAAAGTCTGGGAATGCTCTTTAGCGGAGAAGCCTCAACCTCGGACCTGGCAGGACCGGTGGGCATTACCATGATGGTGGGAGAAGCGGCTCAGGGCGGAATGCTTTACCTGCTGGCTTTCACGGCCTTTTTGAGTATAAACCTGGGTGTTCTGAATCTCCTGCCTATTCCGGCTCTGGATGGCAGCCGCATCATGTTTGGCATAGTGGAAGCCATACGCAGGAAACCCATTGCGCCGGAAAAAGAAGGCTTTATTCACTGGATCGGATTTATGTTTCTAATGCTCCTGATAGTATTGGTAACCTATAATGATATAGTACGACTTATAAAAGGATAAAATGATGAGAAGAAAGACCCGGACCATACAGGTGGGAACGGTGCCGGTAGGAGGAGACCATCCGGTTGTAGTCCAATCCATGACCAACACCGATACCCGCGATGTTAATGCAACTATAAAGCAGATACTGGCTTTGGAACAGGCCGGATGCGAGATAGTCAGGGCTGCGGTAGTAGATGAAGAAGCTGCTGCAGCCATAAAAACAATAAAAGCCGGTATTGGGATACCATTAATTGCGGATATCCATTTTGACTACCGGCTGGCTCTGAAAAGTCTGGAAGCCGGTGTTGACGGACTGCGCATCAATCCAGGCAATATTGGGTCCAGAACCAAAATCGAGGCAGTGGTAGCCGCCTGCCGGGATAAACACGTACCCATCCGTATAGGGGTTAATGCCGGCTCATTGGACAAACGCCTGCTGGAGAAACACGGAGGAGTATGTGCCGCCGCCATGGTGGAAAGTGCTCTGGAAAACATCAGAATTCTTGAGAATATGAATTTTAACGATATGAAAATATCGCTTAAAGCTTCATCGGTATTAATGACGATGGAAGCTTACCGCTCTATCAGCCGGCAGGTTGACTATCCTTTACATCTGGGCATAACCGAGGCCGGAACGACGGAACGGGCCTTGATAAAATCAGCCCTGGGCATAGGCATGCTGCTGTATGAGGGAATAGGTGATACTATTCGGGTATCACTAACCTCAGACCCGGTAGATGAAGTCTGGGCTGCTTACGAGATATTGCGCATGTTGGGACTTAGAAACCGTGGAGTTGAACTAATATCGTGCCCATCCTGCGGGCGCTGCGAGATTGATTTAATTTCAACCGCCCGGCAGGTGGATGATCTGGTCCGTACGATACCCGCACCTTTGAAAGTGGCAGTGATGGGCTGTGTGGTAAACGGACCCGGGGAAGCCCGCGAAGCCGATGTAGGTATCGCCGGAGGGCGAGGTACAGGCTTACTGTTCCGCCACGGTGAAATAATAAAAAAAGTACCCGAAAACGAATTAGTCAACGCCTTAAAAGAAGAAATTGATTTAATCCTTAAAGAACGCAATCAGCAATAAGTATGCCATAGCAACAACATGGGGACATTCCTTACTTCGGTTCGCGCAGCGGACTTGAAAGGAAGGTGTGTCCCCTGCTGGAATAGCGAGAGGCAAACTATTCGCAGTGGGTTTTATTAAACGATTATTTCTACCATATATTTACAAGGAGGCAAATGCTTTGAAGGCATCAGAACTGTTCTTTCCCACCCTAAGAGAAGTACCGACCGAAGCTGAGATAGTAAGTCACCAACTGCTGCTCAGGGCCGGATTCATCAGAAAAACTACCGCAGGCGTATATACCTACCTGCCCCTGGGTTACCGGGTCATTAGAAAAATCATGCAAATAGTACGCGAAGAAATGGACCGGGCCGGAGGCCAGGAAATTCTTATGCCCATCATCCAGCCCAAAGAACTGTGGGAACAATCAGGCCGTTGGGCTGTTTACGGGGATGAGATGTTCAGAGTCAAAGACCGCCATGACCACTACTTTGCTTTAGGTCCCACGCATGAGGAGATAATAACCTCTCTGGTGAATGATGACGTCCATTCCTATCGTGATTTACCTTTGCTGCTATACCAGATGCAAAACAAATACCGGGATGAAATAAGGCCCCGTTTTGGTCTCATGCGCGGCCGGGAATTTATCATGAAAGACCTTTATTCCTTTGATCTGGATGAGGCCGGAATTGATGTATCCTACCGCAAAATGTACGAGGCCTACCGGCGGATATATGAAAGGTTAAATCTGAAATTCAGGGTGGTAGAGGCCGACAGTGGTGCCATAGGCGGTAATGAAAGCCATGAATTTATGGTACTGGCCGAGAATGGCGAATGCCTCATTGTTTATTGTGACAACTGCCATTACGCTGCCAATGTGGAGAAAGCGGAATGTACGGCTCCCGATGCAACCGCCCAAAGTGAAGCAATGGCTCTGGAAAAAATCCATACCCCCGGTCAGCGTACGATCAAGGATCTGGTCGATTTTCTGGGGATGACGGAACAAAAACAGGTAAAAACCCTGCTTTATCAGGCAGATGATGAAATAGTTGCAGCCGTAGTGAGAGGCGACCGGGAATTAAATGAAATTAAATTTAAAAATATCCTTAACTGCACCGATCTTTCTATGGCCGATGAAGCTGCCGTGCGTGCTCAGTGCGGGGCCGGATTTGGCTCTCTGGGACCGGTGGGACTGAATTTTAAAGTATATGTGGACTATGAAGTTGTTGCTATGCAGAACTTTGTCTGTGGTGCCAATGAAGACGACTATCACTACAGGAATGTCAATATGGAACGGGATTTTGTACCTGAGGCCATATGCGATTTACGCTGTGCCGTAGCGGGAGATAAATGCCCCTCCTGCGGTGAACCGTTAAAAACAGCCCGCGGTATCGAAGTTGGGCATATTTTCAAACTGGGCACCAAATATTCCGATGCCATGCATGCCGTTTATCTGGATCAAAACGGTAAAGAACAGCTTGTGGTCATGGGGTGTTATGGTATCGGCATATCCCGTACCATGGCGGCTGCGGTGGAACAAAATTTTGATGAAAACGGCATTATATGGCCCATACCCATCGCCCCCTACCAGGTGATTATAGTACCGGTCAATGCCAATCGCCCGGAACAGATGGAAGCTGCCGCCAAGCTATATCAGGAACTTTCCAGCCGGGGTATGGAAGTAATAGTAGATGACCGGGATGAAAGAGCCGGAGTAAAATTCAAGGATGCGGATCTGATCGGGATACCGGTAAGAATAACCATAGGCCCCAGATCACTGCAGGAAAATAAAGCTGAAGTGAAGAAAAGATGGGAAAAACAATCAAGTCTGGTAGATTTAGAAGCAGTAACAGATGCAGTCATAAGCATTATTAAAGGCTCAAACTAAGTGTGAGTGTGATAATTGAATGTCGGTGTACGAAATTATTTTTAAACTAACGCTGGCCTGTATTCTGGGCGGACTGATAGGTTTGGAACGTGAGAGCCTTAACCGCCCGGCCGGACTCAGGACCTATACACTGGTGTGTGTGGGTTCAACCCTGGCTATGATTGTATCACTGGATATGTATTTTGAATATTACAAAAGTGTCAATGCCGACCCGGGCCGAATCGCAGCTCAGGTAGTAAGCGGTATCGGTTTCCTGGGGGCAGGTACGATTATGCGTGAAGGGGCAACGGTAAGAGGGCTTACTACCGCGGCAGGGTTATGGGTGGTGGCCTGTATAGGCCTGGCCGTAGGAGCGGGTCTGTATGCACCGGCCATAGCTACTACCATACTTATCCTCTTTATCCTGATCTACTTTGTTAAAATCGAAGAAAGATACACCGGTATGAGAGAATACAAAGGCATAATCCTGATGGTTCAGGACGGGCCGGGGCGGGTCGGTGCCATTGGGTCCATTCTGGGTGACCTGGGGGTGCTTATAAAAAATATCCAATTAACCCGGGTGGAAGACAGCGATGATTTGGAAATCGAACTGCTCATTCAAGTTCCGCCCCATCATACACTGGATGAGGTTATTAATGAGTTGTCCCTGATAAGAGGATTCCGCAGCATCGACCGGCTTAATTAAGCCGTGCTACAGGGGGCTACCATGGAATTTAATTTTGAAGAATTCTTACAAGCTAATAATATAACCAACGCCTGTGACTGGAACGGTGCTACAGTAAAAAAGCTGGAGATTTACCGTGAAGCCAGAATCTGGCGTTTTTATATCGGCATAAATCAGATTACACCGGGCCGGGTTATCAAGGAAACGGAAACCCAGCTGGCTATCTGCAACCGTTTTTTGGACAAGGTTGAAATACTTCCGGTTCCTCCGGCTATTACCGCATACATAACCGCCATACTGAAGACCCGGGAAGATGACCTGTCCGCTTTGCTGTTTAAAAATGAAAAATTGGGCGGTTTAAAAGCGGGTCTATCCTGGAGTGTAAACGATTCCCGTTTGGATTTACGGACTCTGGAGCTGGATTCTTACAACCTGGTGCTCGACCATGAAATATGTACCCAACTTTCCGCCTGGCTGTGGAAGGAATATCGTATGCGCGTGGTGGTACGGGTGCGCTGTGACGTAAATGTGCCTTCCTGCGCCGAGCTGGAAGAAGAACACTACGTGACCAAACATGATATAAATATTATCGAAAACACTGAACCTGAATCTAAAACGGTTGCTCCCAACCGGAGGGAAAAAAGCAAGTCCGGACCGTCGGTGGTCAATGGATCGCCCATGCCCATCAACGAGATACAGGAAGGCTTAAGGACGGTAATTGTTGAAGGTGACGTCTGGGCCCGCGAATTGACCACCCTCAGGGACGGCCGTTTTGTAGCGGTAACTTACCTGACTGATTATACCGACAGCCTGATAATAAAATCATTTATAGATGCCCCGGAAGATGAACCTATAAAACCGGGGGACCGGATAAAAGTGAAAGGCAGTATCCGTTATGATAATTTTGCCCGTGAATTGGTACTGTTTAAAGATGCCTATGCCCTGGTGGAAAAAAAGGTCAGGACAGATGACAGCGAGCAAAAAAGGATCGAATTGCATGCCCATACCAAAATGAGCGCCATGGACGGGCTGACGGAAATAGATGATTTAATAAAAACCGCGGCCCGGTGGGGACATTCGGCGGTGGCCATAACTGATCATGGCTGTATCCAGGCTTTTCCGCCGGCTTTCAAAGCGGCCCAAAAATACGGCATCAAGGTCATCTATGGAGTGGAAGGTTATCTGATCGAAGAAAACAAAAAAGATAAACCTTATCATATCGTGCTGCTCAGTAAGAACAATCAGGGATTGCGTAATCTGTACCGTATAATCAGCGATTCCTATCTTAATAATTTTTACCGTAAACCTAAAATACCCCGTCAGCAGCTGGCCGATCACCGGGAGGGAATCCTGGTGGGAAGCGCGTGTGAGGCGGGGGAACTCTATCGTGCCATACTGAACGGCGTATCGGGGCAGGAACTGGAAGCAATCGCCCAGTTTTATGATTACCTGGAGATACAGCCGCTGGGTAACAACAATTTTATGCTTAAAGAAGGATGGGTCGAATCGGTCGAGCAATTGATAGAAAATAACCGCCTTATTGTAGAACTGGGCAAAAAGCTGAATAAACCGGTGGTGGCTACCGGTGATGTCCATTTTCTCGACCCTAAGGACGAAGTATTTCGCCGTATCATCCAGGCCGGCCAGGGCTATGGTGATGCCGACTCGCAGGCCCCCCTGTATTTCAGGACTACAGCTGAAATGCTGGAGGAATTTGCCTATCTGGGGGAAGACGAGGCTCGTGCCGTGGTTATCGAAAACCCGGCCGCTATTTCCGAACAAATAGAGGATTTACAGCCGGTACCAGACGGCTTTTATCCTCCCAAAATTGCTTCCGCCGAAACTGAGGTTACCGATCTGGCCTGGGAAAGAGCACACCAGATATACGGAGCCACCTTGCCTGAAATAGTCAAATCAAGATTGGAACGGGAATTAAACGCTATTGTCAGTCATGGCTTCAGTGTGCTCTATTTAATCGCCCACAAACTGGTTAAAAAGTCCAATGACGATGGCTATCTGGTAGGTTCCAGAGGTTCAGTAGGGTCATCCCTGGTAGCTCATTTTACCGGCATAACCGAGGTTAACTCACTGCCTCCGCATTATATATGTCCTCATTGCTATTACAGTGAGTTCATTACCGACGGATCGGTGGGCTCCGGGGTGGACCTGGAGGACAAAGATTGTCCCAACTGCCAGGAACCATTAAAAAAGGCTGGTTTTGATATACCTTTTGAAACATTCCTGGGTTTTAAAGGAGATAAAATCCCGGATATTGATTTAAACTTTTCCGGGGATTACCAGAGCCGGGCCCACAAATATGTGGAAGAATTATTTGGCAGCGATAATGTTTTTCGGGCTGGGACCATATCCACCGTCGCCGAAAAAACCGCCTTTGGATTTGTAAAAAAATATGCCGAGCAAAAACAAATTCAGATTAAGAATTCCGAAGCAACCCGACTGTCCCGGGGTATTAGCGGAGTAAGAAGGACAACCGGCCAGCATCCGGGCGGACTCATTGTCGTACCTACGGATTGCAAAATTATGGACTTTACTCCTTTGCAATACCCGGCCGATAACAAAGATTCCGGAGTAATAACTACTCATTTTGAATACCATGCCATCGGTGACCAGCTGGTTAAGCTGGACATACTGGGACACGACGACCCTACCGTTATTAAAGAGCTGGAAGATTTAACCGGGCTGAAAGCTTCCACTATAAGCTTAAGTGATAAAAATACTATGAAATTATTTTCCGGGGTTGAACCATTAGGGGTAGAAAGCGAAGCCATTGATTCCACGGTTGGAACCTACGGCATCCCCGAATTCGGTACCCGCTTCGTCCGGCAGATGCTGGAAGTCACCCGGCCCACTACTTTTTCGGAACTGGTGCGCATAAGCGGACTTTCCCATGGTACCGATGTCTGGCTTAACAATGCCCAGGATTTAATAGAAAATGGGACCGCTTCCCTGAATGAGGTCATCTGCACCCGTGATGATATAATGACCTATCTTATCCATAAAAACATGGATAAACAGCAGGCCTTTAAAATCATGGAAAAAGTTCGTAAAGGCAAAGGGCTGGCCGGTGATGATGAAACTATAATGCATCAGTGCGAGGTGCCCGACTGGTACATAGATTCGTGCAAGAAAATAAAATATATGTTCCCCAAGGCACATGCGGTGGCCTATGTTACCATGGCATTCCGGATTGCTTATTATAAGATCAATTATCCCTTGCAATTCTATGCCAGTTTTTTTGGCATAAGGGCCGAAGACTTTGATGCTGAAACTATTTTGGCTGGTTATGAGGCAGTGCGCAGAAGGATTAAGGACATCGAAAAAATGGGTTATTCCGCTCCGGCCAAAGACCGCAAAATGATAACCGTATTGGAACTGGCCATGGAAATGTATGCGCGCGGTTTTAAGTTTTATCCGGTTGACATTTATCGTTCCCGGGCCAGCCGTTTTGTAGTAGCGGAGGATGGATTGGTTCTTCCTTTTGCAGCTTTGCCCAATGTGGGTGTCAATGCTGCCCAGGGAATAGTAGACGCCCGGGAAGAAGGGGACTTCGTTTCCATTGAAGAGTTTCAGGCCCGGACCAGTCTTAATAAGACCGCCATGGACATACTGCGCAAGTATGATTGCTTCAGCAATTTGCCCGAGAGTACCCAGATTAGCCTATTTGGATAATAAAGGAGTCCGTGCGCTTGAATAAAGCGGGGACAGTGTGTTATACTTTTAAAGTAGCTTACTTATATTTGTGCACCGGAGTGGGTAAAAACCCACTCTTTCTAATTGTAAGGCATATAAGCAAAACAATCAGGGGGGTGGTTATACATTGACCGGCAGCAAAGCCGTTATTATGCTGGAAGAGCTTTTAGCACCTGAACTGGAAAAGATTCAGGTGGAGATAGTGGATCTGGAGTATCGCAAGGAAAATCATGAACAGATGTTGAGGGTCTTTATCGATAATCCCGCTGGGGTTGATTTAGAAATCTGCAGCAGATGCACCAGAATAATTAAGAACCTAATTGATGACAGGGACGATATTCCGTATGACCATATAGAAGTATCATCCCCTGGTTTAAATCGCGTTATTAAAAAGGAATCGGATTTTATCCGCTTTGCTGGACAAAGGGTAAAAGTCAGAACCAGCGAAGCCTTTAATAATTGTAAGAACTTTACCGGTATTTTGAAGGATACCAATTCGGAATACCTGAACATAGAAGTGGATGATTATGAAGTAATCTCGCTGCCGCGTGCCAGCATCACCATAGTGAGATTATATCCAGAGTATTAAGGAGGAAAGGGTAATGGCTGGTGAATTAATCCAGGCACTGGGTGAAATAGAAAAAGAGCGGGGTATTCCCAAAGCAGCACTTATTGATGCCATTAAATCGGCACTTAATACCGCTTATAAAAAGAATTTTGGGTCAGCCCATAATGTGAGTGTAGAACTAAATGAGATAACAGGCGAGGTAAGAGTTTTTGCCCAGAAACAGGTTGTGGAAGATGCCGAGGAGTCGCGCGGTGAAATAGGTTTGGAAGAAGCCCAGGAACTGTACCCGGATTGTTCGCTTGACGATATAGTTTATGTAGAAGTTACTCCGGGCAATTTTGGACGCATTGCGGCTCAAACTGCCAAACAGGTAGTTATTCAGAAATTGCGCGAAGCGGAAAGAAGTCTTATTTTTGAAGAATTTGCAGAACGCGAAGGTGAAATTGTTACCGGTACGGTGCAGCGCATCGAATCGCGGATCGTATTTATAAGTCTGGGCCGGACCGAAGGTATGATGTTGCCGGCCGACCAGATCCCGGGAGAAAGATACGAATTAAACCAACGCATCAAAACCTATATCTACGAAGTTAAAAATACTTCCAAAGGGCCCAACATATTTGTTTCACGTGCCCATCCCTATTTTCTGAAGCGCCTGTTTGAATTGGAAGTTCCGGAAATTTATGATGGAGTAGTGGAGATAAAATCTATCGCCCGGGAGGCAGGTTCCCGTTCCAAAATCTCAGTTTTATCCATGGATGAGCGTATAGACTCGGTGGGAGCTTGCGTAGGTCCACGCGGTATAAGAGTGCAAAACATCGTAACCGAGCTGGGGGGCGAAAAAATTGATATTATTAAGTATGATCGCGACCCGGGCAGATTTATTTCCAATGCACTCAGTCCCTCGAAGGTTATTGCGGTAGATTTGAATGAAGAGGAGAAAATCGCCCGAGTGATAGTCCCGGATTTTCAGCTTTCGCTGGCAATTGGCAAAGCCGGGCAGAATGCCAGATTGGCAGCCAAACTTACTGGATGGAAAGTTGATATTAAGAGTGAAAGCCAGGTCGGAGGAGATTTTGATGGCGGCGACCAAGATTAGAAAAGTTCCCCAGCGCATGTGTGTAGGATGCCGGGAAATGAAGAATAAGAGAGATCTGGTCCGGGTGGTGAAGACCCCGGAAGGATCGGTATTGCTTGATACAACCGGTAAGAAATCAGGCCGGGGGGCATATATATGCCCCAAACAGGAATGCCTGAATCTAGCCGTTAAACATAAATCATTACAAAAAGCTTTACAGCAGGAGATCCCGGCCGAAGTGCTGGAATCCATCAATAATCAAATAGCTATAATTAGTTCTTAGCCAGGAGTGATAACATGAACCGGGTTTACAGTCTGATTGGATTTGCAAAAAAGGCAGGATATATTTCCTCAGGTACAATGGCGGCGAGAACCAGCATGTTAAGAAGACGTGCCCAGGTTTTGATAATGAGCCATGATATTGCTGAAAATACCCGGGAATCACTGCTGAATATTTGCAGCAAATATGAGATTCCATGGATTGTCCTGGGAAGTAAGCATGAACTGGGCGTAAGTGTAGGAAAGGCCTATAGAGTAGCGCTGACGGTCAACGACAAGGGCCTCGCGGATGCCATTTTAAACGCGGTCAAGGCTGACAGTGAGAATTAAGAAAGTTGGGGGTGGTTCAATGGCCAAAATTAGAGTACATGAACTTGCGAAGGAACTGGATATTCAAAGTAAAGATATGGTCAAAACTCTGCAGGATTTGGGACTTAATATTAAAAATCATATGAGTACATTGGAGGACTCTCAGGCTAATTGGGTTAGAAAGCGTTTGAAAAATGAACCGGAAGCCAGAGAAGTAGCTGCACCTCAAAACAAGCCTAAACGGGCTACTAATAGTGACAGCGTGCCTGAGCGCCGTCCTAGACAGCAACCTCGCCCTGAAGCCCCCCGTGAAGCAAAACCGCAGTTTAACAATAAACAGGTATCAGGCCAGTCAGGGAATCAAAGGCCTCGGGAAAATAGTCAGCCGGGATTTAAAAATCAGAACCGTCCCGCTAACCACCCGCGTCCGGTGGAATCCCGTGATGGAAATCAGAAGAACGGCAGGCCTTTTCAAAATAACGGTCAGCAGAATGCCAGACCGGCTAAAAAAGATGCTCCCAATGATTTCGCAAAGAAAAAACCTTATGGGTCTAATGCGGGTACCAATAAAGAATCCAGATTTAACTCTGGGAATGGAAATAAACCCAGACCGGCTGCTCCATCTGCCGAAGCAAGGCCGTCCGCACCTGCATTTAAAAGGGATTCCAAACCGGTTAATACCCAGAACAAGGTTAATACCCAGAGTAAAGTTAATACCCAGAACAAGGTTAATACCCAGAGTAAAGATAAATTTCGTTCGGACACAGGAAATGCACAAAAACCAGCCAATGGGGGCAAAAGGAATCCGCCGCGCAGAGACTATAGCCGTCAGGTGAAAAAAACCAAGCATAAGAAAAGAAAAGATGAAGTTAATACCAAACTGCCTGATTTTATTATGGTGGAAGATTCCATTACCGTTAGGGATCTGGCTGAAAAACTGAACCGTTCAGCCGCTGAGATAGTCAAAAAACTGATGGAAATGGGAACTATGGCATCCATTAATCAGGTTATAGATTATGATACCGCGGAGATATTGGCCAGTTTATATGAAGTGCGGGTAGAACACGTTATACCTGAAGAGCAGAAACTCCTGGAAGAGGTCGTTGATGATGAGGAAAGCCTGGTAGGAAGACCACCCATAGTAACTATTATGGGTCATGTCGACCACGGCAAGACCTCTCTTTTGGACCGTATCCGCAAAGCCAATGTCGTTTCAGGTGAAGCCGGTGGGATTACTCAGCATATAGGTGCCTATCAGGCTAAAATAAATAACAGCAAAATAACTTTCATAGATACACCCGGACACGAGGCATTTACCGCTATGCGGGCCCGCGGTGCCAATCTTACCGATATAGTTGTTCTGGTAGTAGCAGCCGACGATGGTGTAATGCCGCAAACCATTGAAGCTATAAATCATATAAAGGCAGCTGAAGTACCTTTCCTGGTGGCAATTAATAAAACCGACAAACCGGGAGCCAATCCGGACAAAGTAATGCAGCAGCTTACTGAATATAATATTGTCGGCGAAGATTGGGGCGGCGATACCATCTTCGTACCTGTTTCAGCCAAAACCGGTGAAGGAATCGATTTACTGCTGGAAATGATTCTGCTGGTGGCAGAGATGAATGAAATTAAGGCCAACCCGGACCGGCCGGCTGAAGGTGTGGTAATAGAAGGCCAGCTCGACAAAGGGCGCGGCGCAGTAGCCACGGTTCTGGTCCAGAAAGGTACCTTGAATATTGGTGATTGTCTGGTATGCGGGGTTAGCTGGTGCAAAGTCAGAGCTATGGTGGACTACCGCGGCAATCGTGTAGATAAAGCGCTTCCCTCCATGCCGGTTGAAATCATGGGCTGGTCGGATGTGCCGGAAGCAGGCAGCAAAGTAGTAGCTTGCGATGAAAAAGTGGCTAAAGAAATTATGAATTTGCGCCTGAATGAAAAGAAAATCGAAGATCAGAAAAAGAGCAGCCGGGTTTCACTGGATGAATTTTTCAAACAAATGCAGGATTCCGAAGTTAAAGAACTGCGTTTAATCATAAAAGGTGATGTGCAAGGTTCGGTCGAAGCTCTGGCCCAATCACTCTTAAAACTGAGCACGGATGAAGTCAAAGTTAATGTCATCCATTCGGGTGTCGGAGCCATTACCGAAACAGATGTTATGCTGGCTTCGGCGTCCAATGCCATTATCATTGGCTTTAATGTCAGACCTGACAACAAGGCCCGTAAACATGCGGAAGATGAGGATATCGATGTACGCCTGTACCGGGTTATCTATGAAACTATCGAAGATGTTAAGAAAGCCATGGGAGGCTTGCTTGAACCGGAGCATCGCGAAAGGTTCCTGGGAAGAGCAGAAGTGCGGGCTACCTTCAAAGTTCCGAGTATAGGAACTGTAGGCGGTTGTTATGTAACCGAAGGTAAGATCGTACGCAATGCCAATGTCAGGGTACTCCGGGACGGAGTCATCGTCTATGAAGGAAAACTGGGTTCTCTCAAACGCTTTAAAGATGATGCTAAAGAAGTCAGTGAAAATTATGAATGTGGAATGAGTATAGAAGGTTTTAATGATATTAAAACTAGTGATGTGATAGAAGCTTATGTAATAGATGAAATACCCAGAGAAATATAGAGCTTCAAGCATAAAAAGCGGCGGTGAGATGTAGCATATACCGATATACCTTGCCGCCGGAAAATCAAAACACCGATTTAGCAGGGGGGTATCAGGTATGAGCAAACGCAGACAGGAACGCATGTCCATCGAGATAAAAAAAATATTGGCGCAAATTCTTAAAGACCAGGTAAAAGATCCCCGCATTGATTTCACTACGGTGTCGGTTACCAGAGTTGAAGTGGCCAGTGACCTTAGCCATGCCAAGGTTAATGTCAGCGTTTTGGGGGATAGTACCAAACAGGAAGATACCATGAAGGCTCTGCAGAAGGCCAAAGGCTTTGTGCGCAAAGAGCTGGCTCAGCAGCTGCAGGTAAGGCACGCTCCTGAGATAGAATTCCGACTGGACAAATCAATTGAGCATGGGTTAAGAATAAATGCTCTTTTAAATGATATCAAGGCTGAGGAGCAGAACAAGGAATTACATGAAAGCTGATAGTTTACAGCAAATCGCAGATAAGTTATGGGCCGAAGACAATTTTATACTGGTCGGACATGCCATCCCCGACGGAGATTGTATAGGCTCCCTGGTAGGATTATATCTGGGCTTAACTTCTGTGGGCAAAAATTGCGCTATGTTTCTTGCTGACCCGGTTCCTCCTATATATCGCTATTTAGCCGGGTCAGATAAAATACAAATTCTGAATCAAGAAATAATGGGAGATACCATTGTTTATCTGGATTGTTCGGATGTGCAAAGAATAGGCGAAAAAGAGGCCGGTTATCTGAAAAAGACCAAGTATACCATAAATATCGATCATCATTATACTAATGATGTTTTTGCCGATTATAATCTGGTTGATGCCGGAGCAGCAGCGACGGCGGAGATCATATTCAATTTATTGGATGCCATGAAAATAAAACTGAATCAGGATATAGCCAGTGCTCTTTATACCGGTATCGTAATGGACACCGGGAGATTCAACTATAGCAACACTACCAGCAGGACTATGCGCATAGCAGCAGCCCTTTTGGACACCGGGCTTGATCTTGATGCCATCAGGATAAATCTGTTTGAGTCCAGGCCCAGAAAAGAAATACAGGTGCTGGGCCAGGCATTGCAGAGTCTTGCCTTTAGCGAAGACGGCCGGATTGCATGGGTCTGCCTTTCCTACGAGCAATTGACAGATATGAATGCGGTCGAGATATATCCGGAAGACATAATCAATTACACCAGAATGATTGCAGGAGTAGAAGTAGGATTAAGTTTTCGGGAAATAGAACCGGGCATCGTGAAAATTGGTTTCAGATCAAAAAACCGGACCGATGTAGCCGCTATAGCTGCCCGATGGGGCGGAGGAGGTCACAAAAAGGCCGCTGGAGCCCGTCAAAACGGTACTCTGGAGGAAGTAACCAAACTGGTAATAGCAAGCGTCAAGGACGTGTTAGATTAATTGGATGGATTTATTAATGTTAACAAACCGGCCGGAATCACTTCTTTCGATGTGATACGGACTTTAAGTAGAGCATACCGCAAAGTTAAAATGGGGCATTTGGGAACGCTTGATCCCATGGCTACCGGGGTTTTGCCGGTCGCTATAGGCAATGCTACCAGATTAATCGAATATATCAATAACCGGACTAAAGTATACGCCGCCCGCATGGTGCTGGGAGGTGTATCGGACACCCAGGATGCCACCGGCAATATAACCTGGACCAAGCCAGACAGGGTGGAACCGGAGCAAATAATAGCAGCCGTACAATCTTTTACGGGCATGATATTACAGACTCCGCCCATGTACTCTGCTGTCCATCATCAGGGCAAGAGATTATACGAATTGGCTCGTAAAGGTGAAACCGTCGAGGTGAAACCACGCCAGGTGCAAATAGACGCTATTGATATTACCGATATATCTTGGAACGAATCCGGTCGGGTGCAGGTATCTTTGCAGGTAAAATGTTCAGAGGGCACCTACATAAGGACCTTGTGCCATGATATCGGACAAAAGCTGGGCAGCGGTGCTTATATGGATAAGCTGACCAGAATCAGCTCCGGTGTCTTTAACCTGAAAGAAGCCTATACGCCGGAAATGATCTTGGCCCACGGAGTGGAAAACTACCTGAAACCTCTTGACTATCCGCTTAATGAACTTCCGGCGGTTAAATTGGATGAAGAGGGTTGGAACCGGATATGTCATGGCAACAGTATCGATATCCTGGAAGAATGCCCGGAGGGAATAGTAAGAGTCTACTATCAGGACAGGCTGGTGGCTATGGCCCGCTGTTGGCGGAAAGCAAATTTGATTTTAAAACCGGTAAAGGTTTTTAATTAGACGCTGAATACGCTGATTATTATGAATGACACTGAATTTCTAAAATTCTCAATCTAGTGAAGGCTTCAGCCTCCTGACCTTGAAGTTAGGAACAATTATATTCAATGCAGCTACAATATTTGCTTTATACTAGTGTAAGTCCGGGGTGTAAGCGTTCTTAATACCCCAAGCCCGGCATAATCCACCTCTTGGGATATTGCCCGATTTCCAAAAATGGTTGTATGCTGCGAACATGAACAGTTAATTATATAATTAATTCTATGATGTTAGGAGTAGACCATGGAGATTGTTTTTGGTATTGAAAACTTTCAGCCTCAGGCTAAACCGGTATATGTTGGCCTGGGAAACTTTGATGGAGTTCACCTGGGACATAAAAGTTTAATTGAATCTCTGGTGAACCGCGCCCATGAGCAGGGCGGAGTGGCAGCAGCCTTTATCTTTGATCCCCATCCATCCCGCATTCTTACACCAGACCATATTCCCGGCCTATTGGTGACTGCTGAAAGGAAAGCCGAATTACTTGAAGGATTAGGGCTTGATATCTTAATATACACATCTTTTACTCCCGAACTGGCCCGGTGGAGTCCGCGCCAGTTTGTAGAAGAGATACTGGTAAACAAACTGCACATATGTGAAGCATTTGTTGGCTTCAACCATTCTTTTGGCCATCGCGGCCAGGGCACACCGGAAATGTTGAGTGAATTTGGAAAAGAGTACGGATTTGGCGTTCATATCATTCCGCCTTATACTATCGATGGTGAAATAGTATCCAGCAGCCTGATCCGTAAATGTATAGAAAATGGTGATATAGCATATGCCCGAACTTTGCTGGGGCATTACCCCACATTGGAAGGGACCGTTATAGAAGGGGAACATCGTGGCACCAACACCATGGGATTTCCCCGGACTGCCAATCTGGGAGTAAGCCAGGAATTAACTATACCGGGCAAGGGTGTCTACGCGGCCCGGGCCATAGTTAATGGCGTTACCTATACCAGTGTTGTGAATATTGGCAATAAACCTACCTTCCATGAGCAGTATCCCATTTCCATCGAAGCCCATATCCTCGGATTTAACAATGATATATACGGGTGCTATCTGCGGCTGGTATTGCTTGATAAAATTCGCAATGAACAGAAGTTTCCGGGGATTGATGAACTGATTCAGCAAATCAAGCAGGATGCCCTCAAAGCGGTCCAGATAGCTGAATATATTAAGTGATGAAATGATTCTCTCGGTTTTACAATAAATCAGCCCTGTGTTACAATTTAGTCTGGTTGCAACAGGAATTATTGTGCACCAAGCCCGAAACCGCTATAATGAAATTATTGTATTTCCAATACAATTTATGGGGAAAATGTATAGAAATACTTGTACCTGTAAAACAGTGCTGACAGATCCGGGGTAAAAGTTGTGGGTGAGGGCTTGAGAGTTTTTATTACTGAACATACCCGAAAACGCTTGACCGATTACAGGCAGGCAGGTATAGAAAACGAAGACCTGGTAATTTCGGCACAATCAATTCCAGGACACATCCCCGTGGCTGCCAGATTCAGGGGTTTTCAAGCTAAGAGCGGCAAGGTTTTTGACCTGGTTGTTAAAGATATACCAGAAGGAAGATTAATAATCACAGTGGTGGGCAAACCATAGACGTTTGCTCCTAACCATGAGCTAGGTTTGGCGAATCTCCGACGCCCGTCTTGGTTTATGGCGGTTATATGTTGATAAGGAGGTGATATTTTTGGCGTTATCGACAGACAAGAAACAAGACATCATAAAGAGCTTTCAGATGCATGAAAACGATACCGGGTCCCCCGAGGTCCAGATCGCAATTCTGACTGAAAGAATCAATTATTTGAATGAGCACCTGAAGGTTAACAAGAAGGACCATCATTCCAGAACCGGCCTGTTAAAAATGGTTGGCCAGCGCCGGTCCCTGCTGGAATATTTGAAGAAAAACGACTTCGACCGTTACCGTAACATTGTTAATCGACTTGGTTTGCGCAGGTAAAGAGCGGATTGCCGCTCTTTACCTTTATGCACTTGGAAAGAAAGGAGGAAGTTGAACTGGAAAAAATTTATAACACTCAAATAGCCGGGAGACCGCTGGTAATAGAAACCGGCAAGGTTGCCAAACAGGCCAATGGTGCTGCCGTAGTTCGCTATGGCGATACCGTAGTTCTGGTTACTGCTACCGCCAGCAAGGATCCCCGGGAAGGAATTGACTTTTTCCCGCTTACGGTTGATTATGAAGAAAAGCAATATGCCGTTGGCAAGATACCGGGTGGATTTATCAAACGTGAAGGCAGAGCTACAGAAGCAGCCACCCTTTCCGCCCGCCTTATCGACCGTCCCATCAGGCCGCTTTTCCCCAAAGGATTTAGAAACGACCTGCATGTGGTAGCAACCATACTGTCGGTGGAAAAGGATAATGCTCCCGGTGTAACCGCTATTATCGGAGCTTCAGTGGCGCTCTCTATCTCCAACATACCTTTTAGCGGCCCTGTAGCAGCGGTAATCGTTGGCATGCTGGACGGTGAATTGATCATCAATCCTACCGTGGAACAATCAGCCCGGAGTACCATGCATCTGGTGGTAGCCGGTACTAGCGAAGCTATCATGATGGTGGAAGGCGGAGCTGATGAAATCCCCGAGAACCGGATGGTAGATGCAATCTTCTTTGCCCATGAAGAAATCAAGAAAATATGTGCTTTTCAGGACCAGATAATTGCTGAGGTAGGGGTACCCAAGACCGAAGTGAAGGCACCGGAATTAAATCCGGAAATAGACGCTGCCATAAGGGAATACGGTACTTCATTATTGGAAGAAGCAGTTAAGAATCCTGACAAGAAATCTCGCGAAGCCGATATGGACAAGGCCCAGGAAGACATTCTGGAGCATTTGCTGGAACAGTATCCGGAAGAAGAAAAACAAATTAAGACCATAATCGAAAAGGTGCAAAAAGAAGTAGTTCGCAAAATGATACTGGAACAGGGAGAACGGGTCGATGGCCGCCAACTTAAAGAAATAAGGCCCATCTCCTGTGAAGTGGGCTATCTGCCCCGGCCTCATGGTTCAGGCCTGTTTACCCGCGGTCAAACCCAGGCACTGTCAGTTACTACCCTGGGTGCAATCAGTGAAGAGCAGATTCTTGATGGTCTGGGGATAGAAGACTCCAAACGCTATATACACCATTATAATTTCCCGCCTTATTCAACCGGTGAGGTAAAGCCTATGCGCGGACCTGGCCGACGGGAAATAGGTCATGGCGCTTTGGCGGAGCGGGCATTGCTGCCGGTTATACCTTCCGAGGAGGATTTTCCCTATACCATACGGGTAGTATCAGAAATACTGGAGTCCAACGGTTCCAGTTCCATGGCCAGTGTATGCGGAAGCACACTATCTCTTATGCATGCCGGCGTACCCATCAAAGCCCCGGTATCAGGTATAGCCATGGGTTTGGTTAAAGAAGAAGACCATTTCGCCATCCTGAGTGATATTCAAGGTATTGAAGATGCTCTGGGAGACATGGACTTCAAAGTCACCGGTACGGAGGCAGGTGTTACTGCCTTACAGATGGATATTAAAATCCTGGGTGTAAACCGTGCCATAGTGGAAACGGCACTGGCACAGGCCCATGAGGGACGCATGTTTATCCTGGGTAAGATGATGGAAGCCATCTCCAAGCCCAATGAATCACTGTCACCCTATGCACCTCAGATGATCAGAATGCAAATACACCCGGATAAAATCAGGGAAGTTATCGGGCCGGGCGGAAAAGTCATTCATAAAATTGTGGATGAGACCGGCTGCAAGATAGACATCGAAGATGATGGCAGCCTGTTCATAGTTGCTACCGATGAAGAAGCAGGCCAAAAAGCCAAGCATATTATAGAAGCCATCGTGGCAGAAGTTGAAGTCGGCAAGACCTATATGGGTACGGTAAAACGCATTATGGACTTTGGAGCTTTTGTGGAAATCATTCCGGGAGTTCTCGGAACCCAGGGCAAAGAAGGTCTGGTGCATATTTCCCAGCTGGCCGAAGAGCGCGTCAACAAAGTAAAAGACGTAGTCGACATCGGCGATCAGATCCTGGTCAAAGTAACCGAAATTGACCGGCAGGGCCGGGTAAACCTTTCCCGTAAAGCCGTACTAAAACAAGCCGCCAAAAACTAACCTTAAAACCATAACCATCCAATAAGTCCAAGTAAACCGAGACATCTCGGTTTATTTGTGTTTTCTGGGACATGTCGAACTCCTGTCTGCGTCATAATCTATTCCTCCCGCGAATACTTATATATATGAAAGCTAAGCGGATTTTTTTATTCAAATTGGATATGAGGTTGATATTGCTGGCAACTTTCTTTCTGAGTCTTTCCATGGTTGCAACCTGGCTGGATAAACTGGAGCGGGACTACTATGGGGTCAAACCGGGGGTGATGCTCAAAGACCAGGAGATGGGCCGGTTGCTGCCTGCGGAAGTTTACTCGGTGGTGGAAGAAATGGCCGTACGCTATGAAAAGCTGCCGGTGGAGCCTACCCTGGAGAGAGAATCCGGAGCTGTTATACCGGGCCGGGAAGGGCGTATGATTGATGTTGACCATACCGTCGCAAGGGTTATGGCGGCCCGCCAGGGAGAACATATAGAGTTGATCTTAAACCGGGTCAGCCCCAAACATCGCACGGAAGATTTAGAGATGGCCCGTGAGCACCTGGGTGAATATGCGACCTGGTTTCATGGCAGTGCTGCCCGCTATACCAATATTAAGCTGGCGGCCGGCAGCATCAACAATATCGTAATCTGGCCGGATGAGTTATTTTCCTTTAACGAAGTGGTAGGTCCGCGTACCCCCGAGAGAGGCTATTTGCCCGCACCGGTAATTCTCCAGAGGGGCAGCGGTATTCAATATGGAGGAGGTGTATGTCAGGTATCCAGCACATTGTTTAATGCAGCCAGCAAAGCCGGTATCAAAATAATTGAGCGGCATCAACATACCAAACCGGTAAGTTATGTACCGAAAGGAAAGGACGCTACGGTCAGCTATGACGATCTCGATCTCAAATTTATTAATGACAGATCAGGTCCGGTGACAATAAAATCGGGCATTGCCAACGGAAAAATATGGGCACAAATAAACGGGAGGAATGAAGAAAATTGAAAATATATTATTTCCCGCGCAGTAATGTGAAAATAGTAGCTCTGCTGGGATTGGTACTGATTGCAGCCATAGGCTTTGCCTTGACCTATTATCAGGCACCGGTCATGGTCTCGCAGCCCAATCCCATTTATCAGGGTATTACCGGGCAGAAAAATGTAGCCCTGACCGTAAATGTAGACTGGGGTGAAGAGTTCATACCGGCCATGCTGGACGAGTTCAAGAAAAACAATGCTAAAGTCACTTTCTTTGTAACCGCTAAATGGGCCGAAAAAAATACTGAACTATTGAAGAGAATGGCCAAGGAGGGTCATAGCATTCAAAACCATGGCTACAAACACTGCCATTTTAACACTTTGTCCAGCACTCAGACGGCAGAAGAGATAAAAAAGGCGGATAAAGTCATCAGTGCTATCACCGGTAAAAAAACTGGTTATTTTGCCTCTCCCTATGGTGAATTTAACCAGTCCATCGTGGACGGCGTAAACTCCATCAATTATAAAATGATTATGTGGAGTGTGGATACTATCGACTGGCAGCGGCCCAGTCCCTATATTATAGTCAACCGGGTCATGAACAAAATACATAACGATGCTATCGTACTCATGCATCCCACCGAGCCAACTGTCAAAGCCCTCCCGGATATGCTGAAACAGCTAAAAGAGCAGAACTACAGTATGGTTACTATTGATAAAATTTTAAGTCCGCCGGCAGGGAAAAGTGTAAATGATAAAAAATAGCGTTAGATTCATAGGTTTTCTGATAATGGCCTTGCTGTTGAATCTGCATGGTTCAAAACCGGCTGAGGCCCAACCTGTCGTAACATCACAATATTATTGCTTAATGGATAGCCGCAGCGGTCAATTATTGACGGGAAAAAACATGCATATGCCCAGACCCGTGGCCAGTACTACTAAAATGATGACTGCGATACTGACCATGGATTATACCGGCCTTAATGAGATCGCATCAGTTAGCCCCCATGCTGACAAAACGGCTGAATATACCATTGGGTTACGGGCCGGACAGACCCTGCCCCTGCAGGAACTGATGAAAGCCGCCCTTATTTGTTCCGCCAATGATGCCGCCGTAGTACTGGCCGAACATGTAGCCGGAGATGAAGCTTTGTTTGCCCACCTCATGTCCTGCAAGGCCTTTCTGATCGGAGCCACCAGCACCCATTTTGTTAATGCTTCAGGACTGCCGGCCGATAATCACTACAGTACCGCTTATGATTTAGCCCAGATCGGAAGATACGCTCTTACCTATCCTACCATAAAAGAGACGGTCGGTACTGTCCAAGCCGAATTTCATCATCCTGCTTACCAGAAACCAATAAAAATTCGTAACACCAATGGTCTGTTAAACACTTACCAGGGAGCTGAAGGAATAAAGACGGGAACTACCGATGCGGCCGGCAAATGTCTGGTTGCAGCCGCCACCCGCGAAGGACGTCAGTTAATAGCCGTTGTACTTAAATCGGGTGACAGGCAGGGCGACTGCTGGCGTCTGCTGGATTACGGCTATACCAGGTTCAGTTATCAGAAATTAATAAATAAAAATGAACCTTTCAAGCGCATTCAGGTAATCGGCGGAAAAGATAATTATACTGACGTATATCCGGACGAAGATGTGTGGCTGTGGGTAGGAGAACGGGTTCCGGATATCGAAAAAGAAGTAATTATGCAATATAATATCACTGCCCCCGCCCTCCGGGGCAAAAACATCGGCGAATTAAACGTGTATGCCCAGGGCAAATTAGTTAAAACGATAGATCTGGTGCTGAAAAAACCGGTAGAACGAAAACACCTGGGCATCAGCAAAATTTATGAACACTTTTTCGGACAATAAAGGTAAATCAGGATAAAATCCAGAACAATTAACTAGTTACTCTTGAAAACATCAAGAAATCTATTGGAGGTATTTCAGTTTGATTAATTGTTGGAAGTTAAATAATGGGGCTACCCTGGTAGTGGAAGATATACCTTATCTAAGGTCGGCGGCCATAGGGGTTTTCATAAAAGTAGGGTCAAGACACGAAACCAGCTCTATAGCAGGGGCCAGCCACTTTGTCGAGCATATGCTATTCAAAGGCACTGAGCGCCGCAGCGCCCGTGAAATAGCGGAAAGTTTTGAGAGCATTGGCGGACAGCTGAACGCATTTACTTCGCGGGAACATACCTGTGTTTATGCCCGCACCCTGGATGAAAACGTAGACCTGGCCATGGATATCGTGTTTGATATGCTTTTCAATTCATCTTTTAATCAGAAAGATTTTGATACGGAAAGAAACGTCATAATCGAAGAGATCAATATGTATGAAGATACTCCGGATGAATTGATTCATGATATATTTGCCCGCAAGATGTGGGAAGGGCACCAGATGGGCTCACCTATCCTGGGCACGCTGGACAGCATTGAAAATATGGCCCGGGATGATTTATATAATTATTATAAAGCCAATTATGCTACCTCCAATCTCATAATCTCCGTCGCCGGTAATGTTGACCACAACCGGATTAAAGATGAGATTGAAAAGCGCTGTGAAGGCGCACCGGTGGAGCAGGTGGAACATTTGGTGGAGAAACCGCAGGAACAAAGCGCATTCATCAGCCTGGTGCCCAAAGAGACCGAACAGGTGCAGATATGTCTGGGCGTACCGGGCATATCCTACCGAGATGAAAAGCGCTATGCCCAAAACATCATGAACAGCATACTGGGCGGAGGCATAAGCTCGCGGCTTTTCCAGACTTTACGGGAAGAACTGGGATTGGCCTATTCGGTATACTCATATCCTTCCAATTATTCCGATACCGGTTCCTATTGTATCTGCATAGGTACCGGCCCTGCCAAACTGGGTAAGTTTTTTGGCGCTTTGCGTGAACAACTGGACCTCTTCATCCGTAATGGTGTTACCGAAGCTGAAATTATGAGGACCAGGCAATTGAATAAATCCAATATTTTATTGAGTCTGGAGAGTGTCATGAACCGCATGAACCGGCAGGCCAAATCACTTTTGATGTATGGCCGGGTCATATCTCCCGAAGAAGTGATTGAACGCATGTATAAAGTAGATGCTGAGGCCATACATAGTTTTATCACCTCACTCCTGCGCAAGGACCTGCTATCGGTAGCCGCGATCGGCTCCAAAGACGTACTGGGGCAAGTGGAAGAGGAATATAGAAAGTTGTGGGGTTAGAATATGAAAGTAAGAATTCAAAGACTGCATTCCAATGATCTGCCGCTGCCGCGTTATATGACAGCCGGTTCCTCCGGAGTCGACCTGTATGCGGCGGTCGATGGAGACCTGTCCCTGGCGCCGGGACAGGTTCGCCTCATTCCCACCGGAATCGCTATAGCTGTGGATGAAGACTACGAAGCTCAGATAAGGCCGCGCAGCGGCCTGGCTTTGAAGCACGGTCTGACCCTCTTAAATACCCCGGGTACCATCGACGCAGATTATCGGGGAGAAATTAAGCTTATTGTTATAAATCTGGGGGACAAAGAGTATATTTTAAAACGAGGAGAGAGAATAGCCCAGATGGTTTTCACCCGGGTGGAAAAGGCACAGTTCATCGAAGTGGAATCGCTGGATGAAACAGCTAGAGGAGCTGGAGGTTTCGGACATACCGGGGTCTGAGCAAATTTTGGGCGCTAGGCAGTCTCCGGTCTAACATAAGGGGGGGTTGATTTGAGACTAAATGACCTTATAGGCAAAGAAATGGTCAATATCTACGATGGTATGCGGATGGGTACGGTAGGGGAATCCGATATGATGGTCGATGACCAGACCGGGCATATTATTTCCATTATTCTTCCCAACCGGGGCAATGTGTTGAATTTTTGGGCCGACCGGCAGAAGATGGTCATACCCTGGGAGGCGGTCAAAAAAGTCGGACGCGAGGTAATCGTGGTCGATATCGACCATACCCATATGCGGCTGAAGAATAATTCGATTTAAATTCAACACTGAAGGATACTGATTTAATATGATTAACACAGACCTTTTTAATTAAAACAACCGGGAAAACACACACTTTAAAATTCGCTTTGCGAAGTATGCCCGCTATACATATTACACTGCGCCGATGGTGCAGTTTTTTTCATATTATTTAACCCCTTCAGGAAAACTACTCAAAAAAGGAGGGTGCTAATAATGGATGAAATAAAAGATTACGGTCAGGGATCATTCCCGCCCTGGAGCAGAATTCCTTCCTTAAAAGAAATGACTGCCGAAGCGGGGGTGGATTTCGATCAGTTTATTTTATTGCTCCAACTAGGCTACACCACGGGTCAGATAGCCCAGAATTTGCAGATCAGTGAAAATACTGCCATGTCGCTTAAGGAACACTTTTTTAAGTATGGAATAAGTTCGGTAATTGGTGGAGATTAAGTTGACGGATTCTGCTTCCCGGCTTGTAAATCCGGCTCAAATATTATAAGATAGTTTAAATTCAATAGGAGGCCGACATGATGACAGATAAATTTGCAAAAGAAGGTCTAACTTTTGACGACGTGCTATTAATGCCGGGAAGGTCTGAAGTTATTCCCCGGGATGTAGAAGTTTCTACCCATCTTACCCGTAAGATAAAGCTGGAAATTCCCATTATGAGCGCAGGTATGGACACCGTTACCGAATCCAAAATGGCTATTGCCATGGCCCGGGAAGGCGGTATTGGGATAATTCATAAGAATATGACCATCGAACAGCAGGCTCGTTTGGTAGACCGGGTAAAACGTTCCGAGCATGGCGTTATTACCGATCCCTTTTTCCTCTCGCCCGACAATTCCATTCAAGAGGCACTGAACATAATGGAACACTACCATATATCCGGTGTGCCTATAACGGTAGGCCGCAAACTGGTAGGCATCCTTACCAACCGTGACCTTAGATTTGAGACTAATTTCAGCCAACCCATTGATAACGTAATGACCAAAGACCATCTTATAACGGCTCCGGTTGATACTACCATGCAGGAAGCCATGCAGATTCTCCGAAAGTACAAGATTGAAAAACTGCCGTTGGTGGATGATGAATTCAATCTGATGGGTCTTATTACCATCAAAGATATTGAAAAAACCGTTAAATACCCCCGCGCCGCCAAAGACCTGAAAGGGCGTTTGGTGGTCGGAGCTGCGGTAGGTGTCACCAAAGATACCATGGAACGGGTAAAAGCCTTGAAAGAAGCCGGGGCTGATGTAATAGTAGTAGATACGGCTCATGGACATTCCCTCGGGGTTATAAAAATGGTGGGCTATATAAAAGAAAAATTCCCGGAGGTAGAGGTGATCGCCGGCAATGTAGCTACGGCCGAAGCTACCGAGGAATTGATCAAAGCCGGGGCCGATGCCATAAAAGTAGGAATTGGACCTGGTTCAATATGCACCACCCGGGTAGTCGCAGGTATTGGTGTCCCGCAGATAACCGCCGTGGTGGACTGTTCTGAAGTGGGAAGAAAATATAATATTCCCATAATAGCTGATGGCGGCATAAAATATTCTGGAGATATAACTAAAGCCATAGCGGCCGGTGCAGATGTGGTAATGCTGGGCAACCTCCTGGCCGGTACGGAAGAAAGCCCGGGAGAAGCCATTATATTACAGGGACGCAGTTACAAGGTTTACCGCGGAATGGGGTCTATGGGAGCGATGATACAGGGCAGCAGTGACCGTTATTTCCAGGAGGCCAGTGACAAACTGGTTCCCGAAGGCATTGAAGGACGTATACCGTACAAAGGTTATGTATCCGAAACTATCTTCCAGTTAATCGGTGGACTCAGAGCTGGAATGGGATATTGCGGGGTCAGGACTATTGGAGAACTGAAAACCAACACCAAATTCATACGTATCACTAATGCCGGACTGGTGGAGAGTCATCCGCATGATATTTCCATAACCAAAGAGGCTCCCAACTATCAGGTATTGTAATATGGAATGGGCTGTTCTGAAAATAATCCTGGCCGGTGTGGTGGGCTCAATAATCGGGCTGGTTAATAAATATCTGAACAGCCTGGAGGAATCAGCCCGGGTATTTGCCATCATAAGCATGGGAGCAGCCTTAACCAGTATAATTTCAATAGATTTCTTTAAATCAGTCTCCTATACCTGGACCAGCGACCCGGGCAGAATATCTGCCCAGGTCATCTCAGCCTTGGGGTTTTTGGGAACCGGGTTAATATGGATGTCCGAAAAGGATAATAAAATCAAAGGCGTTTCGGTAGCTGCCAGTTTATGGGTAACAGCTATAATGGGGATATTAATTGGAGCCGGTTTAACCACTCCTACGGTACTGGGAGTATTTTTTATTGTGCTGGTTTACTGGTTATACAGCATAACTGACTGGAGTAAAGTATATAAAAGAAAATAAATAAAAACCTAGATCTTTTCCAGCTGCTGGAATTCTTCAACCAGTTTCCTGACATCAACTCCATGAGCCTGAGCACCCTGCTCAAGCGTTTCAAAAGCAGGACCGGCTCAGCCAAAACGTATCCCATACCGCTTAAAAACCTTAAATGCACCGGGAATTTTTAGTACTTCCTGCAGTGGGGAATGAGCATTTATCATGATTTCACCTCCTGCTTGATATTAAAAAACAGGGGAATTGCTCCCCCTGTTGGTGCGATATTACTTGATTATGGTCAAATTATTTAGGGGAAGAAACGTTCATTTCGGCTCGTTCTATAGCGCGTCTAACGATGTTCCCGCAATCACGTGAACTAACCTCGCCCCATCCATGTTGAGATACAATCTGGTCCACACCGAGGTCACGGGCAATCTCATATTTCAACTGTTCGGACATGACACTTTTTTTTCGACCCAAATTCAGTAACCTCCTCAAATTATTTTCGCACCTGATATTATCATTTACTACGTTTAAAAAAATATCGCTTGATTATAATTTATAAAATGTAAACAGTTTCCCGAAAAAAGTATTTTTGGGTTAAAATATTAAATATCTTAGGAGGTATTTTGTTGTGAGATACGAAGGAAATATTTACAGACCGCCCAGTGAAGCCAGGAGTTACATCCTCCAATGTACAGTTGGGTGCTCACATAATAGATGCACTTTTTGTTCCATGTACAAAGATAAAAAATATCGGGTTAGGCCCCTGGAAGAAATCCAGGCAGATATTCGCATGGCAAAACTTTACTATAATGATGTTGAAAAGGTATTTCTGGCTGATGGCGATGCTCTGGCTATGGAAACCTCCGATTTGGTGGAAATAGTGAAGGATCTTTATAAAACATTCCCCGGTTTAAACCATGTAGGGATTTATGCCAGTCCGGAAAGCATTCTGGACAAAAGCCTGGATGATCTTAAACTGCTCAAAGAAACAGGTATTACGATAGCTTACCTGGGGGTGGAGACCGGTGATCCAGAACTTCTAAAAGAAATAAGAAAAGGCGTAACTTATGAGGAAATGGTGAAAGCAGGCCGGAAAATACGGCAGGCCGGTATTTTACTGTCTGTAACCGTAATATTGGGTTTGGCCGGCAGAACACCCCGCGCCGTTGACCATGCCCGCAATACAGCGCGGATACTTAACGATATGAATCCCGATTATGCCGCCGCCCTGACCTTAATGCTGGCTCCCAACACTGAATTGTACAAAAAGATGAAGAAGGGTGAATTCGAAATTCCTGAACCATTTGAGATCCTGGACGAATTGCGGATAATCATAGAAAACCTGGACGTCCAGGAATGCGAGTTCAGAAGCAACCATGCTTCAAACTACGTAGCCGTCAAAGGCCGCTTACCGTACGATAAGGAAGCCATGTTAGGGCTCATAAACAGTGTCATTGAAAACAATGACCTTAAATACCTGCGCCCTGATTATTTGAGAGGATTATAAAAACAGCACTTTAGGCCCGCTCTGCAGGGCAGGGCGGGAAATAAGTGTATTAAGGTATACATGATTTTGAGACTTGAAGCTAACATCCAGCTATGATTAAATAAAGTTAGCCATCTAACTACCTTATTAATGTTTATAATGGGAACATATACCAGAGGGGGGACACGAAATTGAGATTATTCGGCCGCAAAGATGAACAACTATTTGTCCTCTTCAAAGAAAGCGCTCAGGTAGTAGTGCGTGGAGGAGAAATACTGCAGAGCGTAGTAAATGATTATACCGATTTGGACATCAAAATGGCCAAGCTCACGGCGATGGAACATGAAGGCGATCGCATCATACAGGATTTGGTCCGGCGCCTGAATACCAGTTTTATATTGCCGTTTGACCGGGAAGATGCTTTCCGGCTGGTACAAAAGCTTTCAACCACCCTTGACTATATTACCGGTATAATCGATCGTATGATTTTATACAAGGCGGGCCAGCCTGACGAAATGGTCAAAGAGATGGTGCAGATCCTTATTGAGACCCTCAATGATCTGAACCAGGCTTTTAACCTTCTGGACAAGGTAGAAAAGAATAAAAAGGAAATACTCGAATACTGTGAACAGATTCGACAATTGGAACGCAAACAGGATAATCTTTACCGCAACGGTTTGGCGGCTTTGTTTGAACAGGTAGATGACCCCGTCTCCATCATCAAATGGCGTGAAGTATATGAGCATATTGAGATGGCTGAGGACTATGCGGAAGATTTATCGGAACTTATCAGAAATATATGTGTTAAATATTCCTAATTATTTTAAATTACAATTTCTCAACCTGACCGGCATGGGATTGCTGAAAATCCCGTATCAAAAAATATATGACCAGAGGCTATCCCAAAGTAAGGGGTAGCTTCTTTTATGTAGGGGCATACGTTTGCCGGCGGGACTTTGCTCTATATCATTGTAGGCAAATGTTAGAATTTTCTGTATAATTCACAATAGGGGATTATGCAGAAGGAAAATACTAAATAGGTTTATAAAGGAGTTTAAGATGAAACGGTTAATTGAGGCTATGGTACGTCTTATGCAGGGTCTTTCCGGGGCGGTCTCCCGTTTTCCGCTGACGGTTGCGTGCCTGATCGGTGCTGCGTCACTGATCTGTTACATGATTTCCCTGCACCACGAACCCGGATTGATGATACAAAAATTGATGTTTACCTTCTTGCTGGGGTCTTTTCTGGGCATTGCGGCCCAGTTCGCCTGTGAAAGGTTTGCCAGGTTAGGTAAACTGCGCCGAGCCGTTTATATCCTGGCTCTATTGCTCATGGCAGGTTATTACCTGATATTGGCTCCTGCCCCGGATATTAGTTTTGAAGTCAGGATACGTACGGTAGTAGCGGTTTTTGCTATGTTGTGTGTCTTTGTCTGGGTGCCTTCCTACCGGGAAAAATTCGATTTCAACAAAATTGCCCTTATACACTTCAAAGCCGCCTTTATTTCCGTCCTGTACTCCGGAGTACTTTCGGCCGGCTGTGCGTCTATTATCGCGGCGGTAGATATACTGCTCTTTAATGTCGATAATGATACGTATGGATATATGATGACTATCATCTGGATTCTTTTTGCTACGATATATTATCTATCGCTCCTGCCCCGTTTTAATTCAGATAATGAAACGGACCGGGAGTTGGCGGAACATGCGGGACAATATCCCAAATTCCTGGAAATACTGATATCATACATTGCCATTCCGCTGGTAGCCGTCTATACCCTGGTCCTGGCGGCATATTTTATAAAAATATTGGTGACAATGCATTGGCCGTCAGGCCAGTTGGGCATAATGGTACTGGCTTATTCCGCAGCCGGACTAACCATATTTATTCTTTCCAGTTTGATTGAAAACCGCTTTGTTCATTGGTATCGGGTGATTTTTCCAAAAGTACTGATACCGGTCGTAATCATGCAGCTTATTGCGGTGGTTATACGTTTAAATGCCTACGGAGTAACTGAATCACGCTATTATGTAGTGCTATTTGGTGCCTTTTCGATTATCTGCGGCCTTCTCCTAAGTTTCAGGCCGGTTTCGAAAAATGGTATTATTGCCGTACTTGCTGGTTGTATCGCCATTATTTCGGTTATACCCCCGGTGGATGCTTTTACCGTATCCCGGGTCAGTCAGATAAACCGGCTGGAGCATATGCTCCTAAGCGAGGGAATACTCAGGGATGGTAAAATCTATCCCCAGGCGGATGTACCAAAAAATGTGAAGATTGAATCCACCAGCATTCTCAATTATCTGGAAAGCCGCAAATATATTAAATCTATTGAATGGCTGCCGGATGATTTTAAACCTCATGAGGATATGAAAAATACGCTGGGTTTCGAGCCGTATTATCCCTGGAATGAAGCGGATAACTTCCATGCCGGCATTGATATGCAAAAACCCTTTAGTATCAAGGATTATGATGTTGCCCTAAACACCTTTTTGAACAGCAGTATGGATAAGGCCGGCCAGCCTTCATATGATTTCGAAGTAGACGGGGTAAAATATCAGCTTGATTTCAAACCGGTATCTTCCCAGGAGTGGTACGTCACAGTGAAAAATGCCGAGGGAGCCGAATTGGTGGGAACCGGTTTGAGCGAATTTATAAAATCCCTCACGACCGACGGCAATAGGCCCAAAGAGGCTATTGCTCCTGAAAAAATGACTTTTGATGTGGAAAAGAACGGCTATAAGCTGCGGATTATATTCCAGAATTTCAGTATCTATGATGCCGGTGGAGCGGATAGAAATGCGGAGTATAATCTTCTGGTACTGTTCGGTGCACCATAATGGCTGAACATTAGACGCTGAAGACACTGAATATATTGTGCTCACGGATTCCGGCGGTGAGGCATGGCCCGTTTGCTCCATGCTCCGGCAGTGGAAACACCAACGGCTCATTGCCTCCGCAAGTCGCGCCCGGGCTATGCCTCACCGCCGGAATCCGTAAGTAAATCTTTTTCTAAAAACCAGGCTTCAAAAAGCCCGGCCCTGAGGCCCGTTCCTAACGTCGAGGCCGTAGGGCAGGCTACGAATTACGAGTGGTTGTGATACCAAATCATGGATTGTTAATAAGATTGCTTTTATTGGAGGGATAGTTTATGTATTGGGATAAAGCTGGAGCCCGTAATACGGACGGGACGATTGAATTGGCCCTGGACAGGGCGGCTGAACTGGGAATTGGCTACATCGTTGTAGCTTCCTGCAGCGGAGATAGTATTTATAAGGTATTGCAAAAGAAGCCTGACCTTCAGATTATTGGGGTAACTCACCATGTTGGTTTTGCCGGACCGGGTGAGGATGAGATGTCCTCTGCCACCAGAGAGGATCTAACCGCAAAAGGAGTCAAATTACTTACCACGACTCATTTATTTGCCGGAGTTGATCGGGCTATCCGCAATCAATTCGGCGGAGTATACCCGGCCGAAATTATGGCGCAGACTTTGCGCATTTTTGGCCAGGGGATCAAGGTGGCGGTGGAGATTGCAGTGATGGCCCTGGATGCCGGACTTATTCCATATGGGGAAGATGTAGTTGCTATTGGGGGCAGTGCAACCGGATCAGATGCAGCTATAATCATTCGTCCCGCCCATTCCAACCAATTTTTTAAAACCGAGGTTCGGGAAATTGTCTGCATGCCCCGGAACAAGCTCAGCTCCTGAAAACCTTTAATATCATTACCGGGTATTGCTTGGTCGTTTTAATAAATTTCCACAGGTGATATATTTGAAGAATGATAAGATAGTTTTGTTATTTAAATATAGAAATGATTTTAAAACCATAAGACAACTTATGAATTGGTGGGACCCGGTAGGGCTTATTAATAGCGGCGCACCTGAAGATGAATATGATGATGTAACAGAGCAGATCTTGCTTGAACTGAATAAAGGCACCAATCAAAAGCATTTGGCAGTCTTTATTTGCAGTATATTTGAAAATGACTTTGATTTTGAAATAAGTGCTGAGGATGCAAATATTTTTGTCGCCCGGTTGAAACCAAACCCACTCGGCTGAGCGGGTTTGGTTCATTTTTTTATATCCATTTGCGATAACGGAAAAATGAAAGCATGGTAACTGAAAGAGCAATCATCCCGCACAGTATATACCACACCGCATATGGACTATGCTCGCCGGGAAGCTGTACATTCATTCCGAAAAAGCCGGTGATCACAGTCAGAGGCATCATGATAATCGATATTATAGTCAGTATGGTTATTGTTTCGTTGGAGCGGCCGGTCAGGATGGAGTAATAAGTTTCCATCAAACTATTGGCCAGGTCACGATAGGTATTGGACGTATCCAGGATACTGTCCAAATGGTCTATCAGGTCCAGGTAATAGGGAACGTTTTCTTCATTGACAAAAAACGAATAGCGGCCATTAACATTGCCAAATATCCTGCGCTGGGGAATCAGGACTTTGCGCAGCAGGATAATGGTTCGTTTTAAGATTAGGATTTCCTCGGTAGTTACCTGACCTTTACTTAAGAAGATTTCATCTTCCAGATCGTCGATTCTTTCTCCCAGTCTTTCAATTATAGGGAAACAGTCATCCACCATGTTGTCCACTATTTTATAGAGCAGATAGTCAGGACCACGGTTCATCAGTTCGTTGTCCCTGAGACAGATCCGGGCTACTTTGCCTACGGCCGACAGGGCAATAGGGTGGATGGTCACTATATAATTTTTACCCAGGAAAACATCCAATTCGATACTGGAAATCTCGTCTTCCTCTTCGGCATCTTCAAAATAACGCAGAGAATGAAAAACGAAAAAATTATAATCATCATATTTGTCCAACTTGGCCCGGGGGCTTTCCTGCAGACAGTCCTCCAAAGCCAGAGGATGGAAGTCAAATAATTCGCCAATCTGGTGGAGCTCATTTTCCGAACAGTCATATAAATCGATCCAGAGCAGGCTGTTGTCGGAGGCCAGCAACTGTTCCTTGGATGACAAATCTACATCATGGCACATGATATCCCTGGCCGCATCATACAGATAGGTCTTGATCATGGACATTCCTCCATTCCGGAAGAGTTATCCTTGTACAATCAGGTGATGAAAGATAACCCTTCTATTTAATTTTTGTTTAAAAATAAGCAATGAGTACGATCGATAAGGAGGTAAAGGTTCCATTTCACCACCGCCTTTCTGTTATGAATTTTGGACCTTTTAATATTATAAATCAAAAACTCACATCATGTTCCTAAAATACTATACCTTTTGTAAAACTAAATTGTCAATAAATGTTTACCCCATTGCAAAGAATGGAAAATATTACACAATCCCTGGGTATATACGGATAAAATGGTTGGTTCATGGGTAGATTAGTAGCAGGAGGGTTATCTATGCGTAAAAATAGCATTATCGTTGTTATCTCTTTGCTGCTCTTGCTTAACTGTGCCTTTTCCTGGGGCCTGCCGTCAGTAACTGTCCCCGAGCCATCGGTGGTCTATGATATAAATGGCCAGGTTATTAACGGTCTTGCCCAGCAAAATCAAATAAACGTAAGTATCGATCAGATTTCTCCTCTTTTTATCGAGGCCATAATTGCGGTGGAAGACAAAAATTTTTATCGTCATCATGGGATCGATCTGCGCGGGGTTATGCGAGCCCTGTGGGTAAATATTAAGGCTCGCAAGGTAGTGGAGGGCGGCAGTACCATCACCCAGCAGACTGCCAAACAGCTGTTCTTAAGTAATGAACGTACCCTGAGCCGCAAGCTTAGGGAACTTTTTTATGCCCTGGAATTGGAACGAAAATACAGCAAAGATGAAATAATGGCCCTTTATTGCAATACCACCTATTTTGGGGAGGGGGCCTATGGGATAGAAGTAGCCTCACGCACCTATTTCGCCAAAAGCGCGCATGAGCTGAACCTGGCTGAAGCGGCTTTGCTGGCGGGAATTCCCCGCTCACCCACCCTGTATGACCCCTACACCAATCCGGAGCACGCCCGGCAAAGGCAAGCCACGGTACTGAAACGAATGGTCGAGGAAAATAAAATTACTGCTACTGAACGGGATGCTGCTCTGGCCCAAACTATAAAATACCAGCGGGGAAGGTATACGGCCGGGGAAGCACCTTACTTCATAGCTATGGTCAGGGATTACTTGATTAAAAAATATGGTGAACGGATGGTATTTCAAGGCGGGCTGCAGGTACATACGAGCCTTAATCTGGATATGCAAAAAGCCGCCAATCAAGCGGTATACGACGGTACCAAAGACCGGGACCCGGCTTTGCAGGCAGCCCTGGCGGCAGTAGATGTTAAGACCGGGCAAATACGGGCCCTGGTAGGGGGGCGGGACTATATCAAATCGCCTTATAACCGGGCGCTCTCTTTGCGGCAGCCGGGTTCTACCTTTAAGCCATTTATGTATTCCCTCGCTCTGGAGCAGGGCTTTACCTGTGCCAGCACCATGATGTGTGAGAAAGTAAGCTATAAGATGGCGGACGGAAGCAAATATACCCCGACTGATTACGGCACTGAGCCTTATCACTGGCAGGAATTCACCCTGAAGGAAGCCGTGATGATTTCTGATAATATCGTTGCGGTGCAGGTGAATGATATACTGGGACCGCGTAATACCGCTGACTATTGTCGTAAATTCGGCTTTAACAATATTCAGCCCGTCCTCTCCCTGCCGTTGGGCTCCAATGATGTTCGTCCTTTGGACCTGGCCACGGGCTATGCTGTTTTTGCCAACCAGGGGCTTTACAATCCTTCTTCCTATATCCTGAAAGTCTTGGATAACCGGGGCAGGCTTCTGGAAGAAGCCCAAATCAGTTCCCAGTCGGTTATCAGCCGGGAAAACGCCTATCTGATTACGGACATGCTGCAGGGAGTATTGGAACCGGGCGGAACCGGATCACGTTTTAAGGCAGTAGTGCAGCGACCGGCCGCAGCCAAGACCGGTACTACGGATGAATTCAGAGATGCCTGGTTTGTAGGCTATACTCCCAGATTGTCCTGTGCGGTATGGGTTGGTTATGATAAGGAGAAAAACGCCAACCTTACCGGGGGTGCGGCAGCCGGTCCCATCTGGTCAAGTTTCATCAAGGAAGCATCGCGGGGACTCCCGGCGGAAGACTTCCCCCAACCGCATAACATTACGATGTTGAACATATGCCTGGACAGCGGACAGGTGGCCTGTGAAGCTTGCCCGCGCACTATGCGCATGGCTTTTATAAAAGGAACCGAGCCGGAAGATATATGTAATTATCATTGTCTTACATTGGAGCGTTGGACCGATAGTTTAATTGATTTATTCAGGCATTAGATCAGCTGCGGACCGAAGACTGAAATATCCCCGGTGGTACAAAAACGACAGTAGGTAGATTTGCCGGGTTGGATAATGAAGAATACACTCGAAATGTGATATCATTATAGGTAATTTTATTTATATCAGTTAAAATGGGGAGAGTTTACAACATGAAAAACAAGCAGTTGCTGGAGGGAATGAAAGATTCCATTCCTATTGTACTGGGATATTTGCCTCTGGGATTTGCCTTCGGAGTCCTGGCTACTCAGGTCGGTATGACCCTGACCCAGTCTACTATGATGTCAGTCCTGTGTTTTACCGGCGCGGGGCAGTATATTGCAATTGGCATTCTGCAGGCCGGCGGAGCTGTGTTAACCATTATTATAGCCAATATATTGGTTAATCTTCGTTATCTGCTTTTTTCCACCTCACTGGTACCGCACCTGAAAAACAATATTCCTACCGGTATTGCTACATTATTGTCCTACGGGGTGACAGATGAAACTTATGCGGTAGCCATAAATCATTATCAGAACCATGATGCGACTACTTCATATATGGCCGGTCTGAATTTGACCTCCCACCTGGGCTGGATATTGAGTACTTTGCTGGGAGCAATTTGTGGTACCCTTATAACTGATACTGACCGGATAGGTCTTAATTTTGCTCTGCCAGCCATGTATACCTGTTTGCTGGTCCTGGTCTCAACCCGGCGCAGCGATATTCTGGTAGCGGCTTTTACGGCAGTAGCCTGCCTTGTTATTGGTTATCTTATCCCGGCTTCGATGCTGAATCTTTCTAACATAATTATTGCTACTCTTTTAGGGGCCACGGTGGGGGTGATCTTCAATGGGAAATAGTATCTGGTGGATGATACTGGGAGTATCGGTAGTCAGTCTTCTTCCCCGCATATTACCGGTGGCCCTTTTGTCGCGTCATGAATTTCCGGAACCTTTGAAAAAATGGCTGTCGTATGTAGCACCGGCCGTATTGGGAGCACTTACTGCTTTAAGCGTATTAGCCCCGGCCGGGAAAATAGATATTAGTACCGGTAATCTTTATATATGGGCCTTTATCCCGACTTTCCTGGTGGCGCTAAAAACCAGAAGTCTCTTTTATTCATTATTAACAGGTATAATCTGCATGGCCTTGCTGTATAATTTCAGCGGGATATGAAAAATGACAGGAGTATCCTGATGTACCTCCAGCTTACACGAACTGCCTCCGACGGGCATAAAATGAGGAAAGACTTTTAAGAGCTGCCAGAAGGAATAAAGGGTCTGACTCGCTAATATTTCTATGGAAATGTAATGCAAAGGAGAATCAATATGGAAGTTACTGTTACTATATTGGTGGATAATACAACTCCGGTTCCAGGAATTAATGGCGAGTATGGCTTTGCCGCACTGATTAAGACCGGGGGAAAAAGCTTTTTATTTGATACGGGCAGTGCCGGTGCTCTTTATACCAATGCTGCCGCTCTGGGGGTGGAATTGGATAAAATCGAGGATGTAATAATAAGCCACGGGCATTTTGACCATACCGGTGCCATGAACCAGCTTATCAAACTGGGTGGAATAAAGCGCATCTATGCGCATCCGGATGTTTTTTTACACCGATTGCTGCTTTTTAATAATGGGAAAACCCGGGATATTGGCAGCAGGTTTAACCGGCAGCAAGTTGAGGAGGCCGGGATAGAAATGATCTTTACCGAAGAATTCACTTCGATTAGCCCCGCTGTCAATCTTACCGGGATGATTCCGCGACTTACTGATTATGAAAACACCGGCGGTAATTTCAAGATGGAAGTTGAGGGGGAACTGCTGGAAGATAATATTAGGGATGACATGTCTATGGTCATAGAACATCCGGACGGATTAATAATAATCAGCGGTTGTGCCCACGCCGGTATCATCAACACGATTGAATATGCTTTGCAAATGACGGGACAAAAAAGGCTGCTGGCATTTATTGGGGGTACCCATCTTATAACCGCCAGTGCCGAGCGTCTGGATGCCACGGTAGCAGCTCTGCAAAAAATTGCCCCCGCCCATCTGATTCTTTCCCATTGTACCGGTTTCCCCGCCAGTGCCCGACTATTTAACGAGTTTGGACCCATAGTCAAAAAAGGCGAAGCCGGTATGGTGTTTAAATTTTAATTATGATCTTGTTGGAGGTGCTAATTTGATAAATCCTGGGAAATACCGGGTGAAATCCGGTAACCTGGCTAAAAAATGCAATTTATCCGGACTAAAATTTCAAACCACCGCTGAGCTCAAGCCTTTACAGGGGGTCATCGGACAGGAACGTGCTGTCAGTGCAGTAACCCTGGGGCTGGATATTGAAAATACGGGTTATAACATTTACCTGTCCGGTTATTCGGGAACCGGCAAGACCAGCATGGCATTGGAATTGGTTCAGCAAAAAGCCGGCCAAAAGCCAATTCCTCCCGACTGGTGCTATGTCTATAATTTTCAGAGTCACAACAATCCGCGTCTGCTCCCCTTTAAAGCGGGTGAAGGCAAAGTTTTCCAAAAAGATGTTGCTGCTACTATTGACCAAACTATAAAAGCTATCGTTAAAGCTTTTGAGAGCGAAGAATTCGAAGGACAGAAGAATGATTTGCTCAACACATTCGTGGAAAATACCAATAACCGCTTTCTTAAATTGGAAGAAGAAGCCCGGAAAATGGGATTCTCGGTAGCCAGAAATCAGAATGGGATAACCAGTGTTCCGGTTAAAGAAGGGGAGCCGCTCAGTCAAGAGGACTATGTCAATATGAGTGAAGAGGAGAAGACGGAGCTGAAGGCTAAAAACCGCTTGGTGCAGGAGAAGCTTACCGAAGCTTTCCGCCAGTATAAGGAGATGGAAAAGGAGACCCGGGAAAAGGTAAGAAATTTGGAAAAGGAAACTGCCAGTGCGGTTACAACCAGTTATTTTGCTCCTCTTTTTAAGAAATACCAGAAATCGGAAAATGTGATGAGCTACCTGGAAGCTATGCAGCAGGACATGCTTGAACATACCGACATGTTCACCGAAAATGAAGAACAGGCGGTGCTGGCGGTTTTTCGCTCCCGGGACAAGAAAGCTTTTCTGCGCCGTTATCAGGTTAATCTTATAGTGGATAATTCCAACTTGAAACATGCTCCGGTCATTGTGGAATCAAACCCTACCTTTGCCAATCTTTTTGGGCAGATAGAATACGAAGGCGAATTCGGAATCCTGGCTACTGATTTTTCTAAAATAAAGCCGGGTTCTATCCAACGGGCCAGCGGCGGTTATTTGATTTTACAAATGTATGATGTGGCTAAAAATTATTACGTCTGGGATACGCTGAAACGGGTTTTGAAGACTAAACAGATAGTGGTGGAGAGCATTAGCAAGAATCTGGGTTTAAGCAATACCGAGACCATGGAACCGGAGCCTATGCCATTATCTTTGAAAGTAATACTGATAGGAGAGCCTATTTACTATTATCTGCTTTATCAGCGTGACGAGGAATTCCGGAAATTATTTAAAATCAAGGCTGACTTCGATATTGAGATGGACCGGAATCCCAGGCATATTAAGGATTATGCCCGGCTGATAGCATCGGTCTGCACCAACCATAACTTAAGGCATTTTGATCGTCAGGCGGTAGCCCGGATAATAGAATACAGCAGCCGGATGGCTGAGGATCAAAAGAAACTCACCACTCTTTTTAACCAATTAGTGGAGATTATTTATGAAGCAGACGCCTGGGCAGGTTATGAGCAGGCCGAGGTAGTAGGTCGTGAACATGTAAACAAGGCTATTCTCGAAAAGAGGAACCGTTCCGCCCTCTGGGAGGAGAAAATCCAGGAGAGTATAGACCGCAACCGGCTGATAATAAATGTGGCGGGGGATAAAATCGGTGAACTTAATGGTCTGGCGGTTTATCAGATGGGTGACCTGGAGTTTGGAAAACCGGTACGTATTACAGCCAAAACCTTTATGGGTGAAAAAGGTCTGGTCAATATAGAGCGTGAAATCAGAATGAGCGGGAGTATACACACTAAAGGGGTACTTACTTTAAACGGCTATATGGGTGCTCAGTATGCCCAGGATAAACCGCTGAGCCTATCCGCCAGTCTGACCTTTGAACAAAGTTATCAGGGCATCGAAGGCGATAGTGCCTCAAGTGCGGAACTGTATGCTTTGCTGTCCAGTCTGGCCAATGTTCCCCTTAAGCAGGGCATCGCGGTAACCGGGTCGGTTAATCAAAATGGTGAGATTCAGCCGGTCGGAGGCGTGAATCAGAAGATCGAAGGCTTTTTTGAAGTGTGCCGGAAGCGAGGGCTGGATGGAGACCAGGGCGTTATAATTCCCCGGCAGAATATTACTGATCTGATGCTGCATGACGATATTGTTGAAGCGGTCAAGGCACATAAGTTTACGGTATGGGCAGTTGATCATATAAATGAAGGTATTGAAATCCTGACCGGCATACCGGCCGGGCTTAGAGATGAACGGGGCAATTTTCCGTCCGGGACTCTACACTACCTGGTAAATCAGAAACTCACCGGGTGGAGTGAAAAAAGGAGAGAAGCGGGAGCCGATAACCGGTACAATATGGCTTTGCAGAGGAGGAAAAGGAGGGGGCGCTTTTGAGAAAAAGATTGGCCGCGACCTTGCTTCTGATAGTGCTGATGCTGTCATTAGGAGGCTGTAAACTGGACACCGCCGCATTATTGCACCCGGACCAGAAAGATAAATCCGGCATGGTAAGAGTTATGATTTATTTTTCGGACGGAAAAACTCTTACCGGTTATGTAGAAAACCTGGGGATGGCTGAAAGCAGTAAGGTCTATACTGGGGGCTCATCGGTAAATTACTTTTATGACCGGAATGGCAAGATAATCGGCTGTTTTAACTATCATAACGTATTATATATGAAAATTTTGCCGGAAAAAGAAAACATTTAGCAGGTAAACCGACCGTCATAATAGAATTATATAGCTAGCATAAATAATGTTTAATTTGGCGGGAGGGGGTCTAAGTGGGAGTATCAGCATGGTTTGAGAAGATGTTGCGGAAAATCAACGTCAAAATGCGGCTGATTATAACTTTTACCGTAGTCTTGGCTGGGGTGACGGGCTTGATGGGTATCTATGCCACCTCGGTCATGTCAGACAAAATAACCACTTCAGCCCAGGAAAAACTCAAGTCGGACCTGGCGTTGGGGGGACAAATCATCGAACAGGCTTATCCGGGAAATTGGAAACTGGTCAATGGCAAATTATATAAAGGCAACACCTTAATCGAAGAGAACTATGAAGTGGTTGACCGTATTGGCAATTTAACTGGTGACACGGTTACCATATTTAAAGGTGATACCAGGGTTGTCACCAATGTAAAAAAGGACCATGTCCGGCAGGTGGGAACACAAGTATCTTCTCAAGTTGCAAACGCGGTGCTTAAGCAGGGAGAAACCTATCTGGGGCGCGCTGAAGTAGTGGGTACAATGAATGAAACGGCCTACGAGCCAATTAAGAGTGCCGCCGGGGATATAATCGGTATATGGTATGTCGGGGTTCCGGCCACCCCATATGACACCATGGTTAGCCATTTCCGGCAGAGCATGATAGTGTATTCAATCATAGGAATTTTGATTGGTCTGATAGCAGCGATGCTGATTGCTTTGACGGTACATAATCCGCTTAAGAGAATAAGCAATTCCATTGAAATAACCAGTGAGGGTGACCTTACTCAGCAGATTCCTCAATATGCTCATGATGAAATGGGAATGTTGGCTGGAATGGTAAACAAAATGGTTAAAAAAATATCGGAATTGATTGGCAAGACCAAAGAGCTGATCGTCAGCGTAGGTGACACCAGCAAGAACCTGACCGAGCGGTCCGATGCCAGTACCAAACTAATGCAGATGATGACGGCTCGTTCACAGGAAATGAGCAGCAATGCTACGGCTCAGGCCGGCCTGACCAATCAGTCTCACCTGGCCATAAACGAGATGTCGGCGGCCATACAGCAACTGGCCGGAAATGCCCAGGATATAACCAATTCTGCCTTGACTGCCGCTAATAAAGCTCAGGACGGGGAAAGGCAGATAGAAAAAGCCGTCCAGCAGATTAACATTATAAGTACCACCGTAAATTCGACTGCCGGTATTATTGAAGGCCTGGGAGAAAAATCTCAGGAAGTAGGTCAGATTGTTGACCTTATTACCAATATTGCCACCCAAACCAATTTGCTGGCGCTTAATGCCGCTATTGAAGCGGCACGGGCAGGTGAACAGGGCAAAGGGTTTGCTGTGGTGGCCGAAGAAGTAAGAAAGCTGGCTGAAGAATCAGGCGAGGCTGCCAAACGTATAGCCGGTTTGATCAAAGAGGTTCAGATAGAGTCAGAAAGGGCTGTAACGGCTATGAAAGAAGGAACCACGGAAGTGGCTAGCGGAACCGAAGTTGTGGCCAGTGCCGGTCAGGCTTTTGAACAGATTATTCAGGCCGTTAATATTGTAAACCAGCAAATTCAAGAAATGACCGCTGCCAGCCAGGAGATGGCAGCCAGCGCGGAAAGTGCCATTCAGTCTATCGAACAGACGGCTTCAGCTGCCGACCAGAATGCCCAGGCAGCTGAGAACATCAGCCGGCTGGCTGAAGAACAGATGGCGGAATTGGAAGAAGTGGCTGCATCGGTTAATAATATACAAAACGGTATCGCAGAACTGGAGGATGCTATAGATTATTTTAAAATTGCTTAATATGAAGGGTTGCCCTTAATTACTCTTACTACCAGGACCCGTCTAATTATCACAGGGGGTCCTGGTTGCGGTTTTTGAACATATTTATTGTTTATGCAGATTCGCAGGGGGGGTATAATTATGAAAAGTATTGCAGCCAGGTGTCTTATGTGCGGAAAAACTTATCAGTTGGATGAGGACTATAAGGATTTTAAAAAGTTGAGCGAACAGACCCAACCAGTAATTACTTTTATTTGTGATTTTTGCAGTAATCGGGTACGCTATGAATCAGATGAAAAAAATAAGGAGAGAAAGCCGATTTAGCAGCAGGGAGAAGTTTATGCAGGATAAGGTGTTTATAACGGATCAGAGCGGTGACAAGCTGGCGGCCTGGATATTATTGGGCAAATCGGAACCGGTATATATTATGGCCATCTGCCACGGTTTCAGAGGTGCGAAAGAAAACTCGGGCAAACTGATTCCTTTTGCGCGCAGATTGAATAGTTTGGGGATTGGAGTAGTGGCTTTTGACTGTAGAGGCAGCGGTGAAAGCGACGGTGATTTTGCCCGTGTAACTCTCTCCCGCCAGGTGGCGGATTTGAAATTGGTTCTAGCATATGTCAGGGAGAGATTTCGTCTGCCGGTATTATTGCTGGGTCGAAGTTTTGGAGGGAGTACAGTTGCTGCGGTTGCACCTTACGACGCTATCGTAGCCGGCTGTATCTTCTGGTCTGCTCCCGTTGATTTAGCCGGGACATTTAAACATATGCTGGGGGACGACGCATATTACCGTCTGCTTAAGGGAGAAACTATTAATATAATTGATCAAAATGGAGAATTTCCTCTCCAGCCTGATATAGTGAGGGATTTTGAACGGCATGATTTGCTGTCCTGCTTAAAGACTCTGGATATGCCCGTACTAGCTATACATGGAGGCCAGGACGAAGTAGTTAACCCTGACAATGCCAGGACCATTGCCGGAACCGTGAAGCATGGCACACTGGAATTGGTGGCGGAAGCGGACCATCGTTTTACTGAATTCACCAGGGAACGCGAAAACCTGACCCTCGCATGGATAAAAGCCCAAATTTTAGATTATTCCGGAGGTAGCACGTGAATTTAAATTTAACCGGTCTTGATTTAACCAGTATAGATTCGACCGTGGCTTATCTGCACAGCTTTGGGATATACAGTCCCTTGATAGCTTTTATTCTTTTTTTCGTACAGGCCATGATACCTCTCATACCCTATATTATCCTGGCCGGGGCGGCAGGTATGATCTTTGGCAAATTTACCGGTTTTATGCTGGCCTGGGTCGGGGCTTTGGTGGGAGCTCTTTTTCTCTATTCTGTTTCCCGCTGGATGGGCGGCAATACTATTGTCCGCTGGATGCAGAGAAAGTACGAGTTTGATTTAAGGAGTATCAATCAGAATAATGTTTTCTGGGTGTTGCTCATATCCAGGATTTTTCCTCTGGTCCCGACCCCTATAATTAATATTGGTTCAGGTCTGGGCGGAGTTTCTTTCCGGGTCTTCGGATTATCCTCGGCGCTGGGCAAGTTGCCCTGGGCTCTCATTTATGTCCTCTTGGGCAATTATTTAATGCAGTCGAAGAATCTAATTAATACCCTGATAATACTTGGCTTTGTTACTGTTGTGTCGATAGCAGGGCTATACTATTTCAGAAAGCGTATTCCTATTCATAGAAAAGTTGATTAAAAATTAACCATCTATAATTGATATCACGACCATTTACAAAAATAAGTATAGCGTTAGATAATGCCGGGTTGGGGTATTAAGAACGCTTGCACCCCGGACTTATATTGGTGTATATCGAAATGCTATAGCTGCATTGATATTTTGGTTAATTAAGTATGTGCGAACCATATAGAATCGCCTTTACGGTGCGCTAACCTTAACACCCAACCCCGCAATTATTGCTAGTCTTATGGTAAGAAAATGCTTCTTCCGGGGTATTGGGGGTAAAAACTCAGCGTTATTCATAATGTTCAGTGTTTTCAGCGTCTAATTTTCGTATTAATTACAACAAAAAGCCCGTGCTTAACACGGGCTTTTCTTGTTAAAATGGTACGCCCGAGAGGAATCGAACCTCCGCACCTGGCTCCGGAGGCCAGTGCTCTATCCACTGAGCTACGGGCGCATATCGCATTTATGATTATAGCAGAATGTAATCATAAGGTCAAAAGTTAGTAAAAAATTTAACCCGAAAGGACATTACAACCTTAATTGTGACCATAGGGCATCCCGTGTTATAGGGCATCCCGTGTTACGGTTTTTTTTTCTTGCAGGATAAGGAATTCCAGAGAGAGATTAATAAGCCCAGGCAGACTATGGCCGTTCCGGACCAGTATACAATATGGGTGGCCTTTATATAGGCGGGAATATAGCTTAAAGTTTGCCTCTGGCTCGTCAAAAGCCAGGTGAACAGGCCGACGGAAGCGGCTGTTCCCATACAATAGGACAGATTGCGTACGGTAGAAAGAAAACCCCCGGCATAGCCGGCTTTTTCCGGTGGTACAGAACCCAGGATGGAACTGCTGTTAGGTGAACCGAACATGGCCATACCGGCGCCCAGGATTATTAGAACCGCGGCAATTAGCGAGGGACTGGCTGCAGCAGTTGTAGTGGATAATAATAGATACGCCGCCGCCATCAATATAAAGGCCGTCGTGGTTAAACGGGATGAACCCAGATGGTCGGAAAGAAAACCTGCTACCGGGGCCAGGACCATCATGATAACCGGAGGTATAGTCATCAAAAGCCCGGAATAGGCCGGACTTAGTCCCATGATGCGCTCCATATAAAAGGGTAAAAGGAAAAACACAAAAGTTTGTGAAGTATAGGCGGCCATTCCCATCAGGTTGCCCTGGACGAATTGCGGTATTTTAAACAGCGGGAAATCGAGCAGTGGGCAGGCAATTTTCTTTTCATACCATATGAACCCGGCCAGTACCAGGATAGATATACCTAATAAAACCGAACTCAGGCCTGTGCTCCCCACCAAGGCTGGAATCAGCAAAACGGCAAAAAGGGCGAAAAGAAATGTGCCGGCAAAATCATAGCTTTGGCCATCTTTATTTACGGGCTGGGGTTTAAAATACTTTAAGGCCAGAAAGAAACCAGCCAGACCTACCGGAACATTTAATAGAAATATTACGTTCCATTGCCAGTTTGCTACCAGGAAGCCGCCGAGGGCAGGGCCGGTCATATTTCCGACTCCGACTATACTGCCGGTTAAACCCAGTGCTTTACCCCTTTCATAGGGTGGAAAAGTGTTGGAGACGATCCCAATACCGGTGGCCATCATCATACTGGCACCAAATCCCTGTATTATCCGGGCAGCGATAAGAAATGACAGACCATGGGCGGTGCTGCAAAAGAATGAGCCGATCGTGAAAACTACGAAGCCATAGGTGAATATTTTCCCGCTGCCTACTTTATCTCCCCAATTGCCAAAGAAGAGCAGTGAGGCGGTGATTACCAGCATATAGGCCGTAACGATCCATTGAATCTGTTCCAGGCTGACATTTAAGCTGCGGGCAATAGTAGGATTGGCGATGTTGAGAATGCTTCCATCCAGGGTTGACATAAATATGCCAATACATACAATTATGAGAACTTGCCATTTGTACTCAAGCTTCATGGTATCCCCCCAACCCCAAAACCCTGCCCTTAAATAATATACTTAAAAAGCTATATCATGCCTAAAAAAACATCATCCTCAATTGGATGATGATGATAATGCTAGTAATATAATAATACAAATAAAGCACTCTTCCCATCCCCAGGTCAGCCGTCCCGGCTGACTGCGTAATAATCAGATTTAATCATCATGCGCAGATGTTGAGGGCCTAAGATACTTTACCTGGCATAAGTCACTCCTATAATCGCATCGCTTAAACAAGCGGCAGCTTTCTGGGCCTCATCCAGTGAGATGCCTTCCGTACCAATCTCGAAAAGCAGAGCAGTGGGATAGAGATCCTGATTATAATCTCCCTTGCCCATAAATATCCCCCGCATCAGGCCGGGATGCAACCGGTCGGCACGGTTCTTAATGAGCCGGGCATATTGCAGATTCGTTTTGGTATTGGGATTGGATCGACCGACCACAATCATTACCCGCGAGGTAGCAATACCATTGATAGTGGTCTCATAAGCCGAAACCGGGGCTGAATCACGGTGGATGTCGAAGGCAGCGTCAGGTCGTTCCTTTAATAACCGGGTTATCGTCCGCCGGGAACGGTGATAAGCATTGATATCATGCGGATCATGTTTGGCCCGGCTATGGGAAACGCTGATTCCGGCTTGGGTAAGAACCGTGGCTATAGTATCTCCTACCTGGTAAATATCACCGTTACCCGGCTCACTGGGAGTTCCCGAAGTGGGAGTATAGGATTCGTCACTATGGGTATGGTACAAAACCACATGGATGGGAGCTCCCGCCTGGGTAGTTTTGCTTTGGGAAAAGGGCAGTAATGAGAGTAAGTTGGTATTGGTCTGTTTGGTATATTCAGGAGAATTTACTAGCCTGGCGGTGGCCTTATTACCGTCAACCTTGATGATTCGGTAATGATAGTTTTTTTCGTTTATATATTCGTCGTCAATATGAACGGGGATGCCGGTTTGCAATACTAATTTGCCATTGGTATCCCGGATAGTAACATAAGGGTACTGGGAGTCATAACTGTATTGCTGGCTGGGGGCAGGTTTGGAAGAGCGGGGGACCATAATATTCAAAATATATGCAGCCACCATAACTATAATCAGGACTCCAAAAAACGTAAGGAAATACTTACGGTTAATCTTGTTCATAATAAAACCGCCTTTACAAATTACTGCTATTATTATTTGTATCCGGCGGAATTAATATGCGAAAAACCCCCGCATGATTTCTCAGCAACGGGGGCTAGAAGCAAAAATTTATAAATTGGTATCCCAGCTATCGAGATATTCTTTTTGTTCGGTGGTAAGCTCATCAATCGCGATCCCGGAAGATTTTAATTTGAGCAGAGCCACTTTTTTATCGATTTTTTCAGGAACATTGTAAACATGGTTTCCCAGGCTGGAGCGGTTTTGAATAACGTGAATGAGGGATAGAGCCTGAAGGGAAAAGCTCAGATCCATGACTTCGGCCGGGTGCCCGTCGCCGGCAGCCAGATTAACCAGTCTGCCCTCGGCCAGCAGATACAATTTGCGCCCGTCGGGCATAACGAATTCTTCGATATTATTCTTTAGAACTTTAGTGCTCACCGCCATATCATACAAATCGCCTTTTGAAACCTCTACATCAAAATGACCGGCGTTGGAAAGAATGGCATTGTTTTTCATGACTGCAAAATGTTCATGCCGGATAACATTTATATTGCCGGTAACGGTAATAAATATATCCCCGTACCGGGCTGCTTCCTGCATGGGCATGACTTCAAAACCATCCATAATAGCTTCGTTGGCCTTAATCGGGTCGATTTCGGTGACAATTATTCTGGCTCCCATGCCGAGTGCCCGCTTGGAAACACCTTTACCGCACCAGCCGTAGCCGGCTACTACCACCGTTTTCCCTGCCACTACCAGATTGGTGGTCCGGTTGATTCCATCCCAAACGGATTGACCGGTGCCATAACGATTATCAAAAAGATATTTCATATAAGCATCATTTACGGCCATGACCGGGAACACCAAAGCCTGGTCCCGGTCCATAGCTCTAAGGCGTACGATACCGGTGGTGGTTTCCTCACAACCGCCTATAATCTTTTGGGCCTGTTCGGGTCTGTTTTTATGAAGCTCGGAAATAACGTCCGCTCCATCATCTATTATTGCATCCGGCATCCAGTCCAGGGCTTTATTTAAAAACTCGTGGTATTGTTCCGGAGTTTCGCCATGAACGGCGTAAATTATAATGCCGGAATCAACCAGGGCAGCTACCACATCATCCTGGGTGGAGAGTGGATTGCTGGCGCATCCGATAACATTTGCCCCCGCGGCTTTAAGCGTCTGCAGCAAATAGCCGGTCTTGGCTTCCAGATGCAGACAGCAGACGATAGTTTTGCCGGCTAGAGGTTGGTTTTTTAAAAAGTCTTCTCTTAATATGTTGAGGACCGGCATGTTTTGGCTGACCCAGGTGAGCTTGTTATGTCCTGCAGGGGCCAGGCCGATGTCCTTTATTATGGAAGCATCAATTATCTTATTATTTGCTGAACTCATTAGTTACTACCTCCCTTTTTCTAATTATAAATAGGAGTAAATATGCAAGCCGGAGCATGCAATTAATACACATTATAAGCAATAAGGCCGATAATATAAAGGATTTATGCAGCGACGGTAAAGACTATTTCCATTTCTCCCCTCTCTATTGCAATAAAAGTTGAAGGCCTATCACCGCCGCGCTGCCATTCATGGACGCGGATATGTCTTCCAACTCTTTCTTAAAGCTCATAAGCTGCGTAAAAGAGGGATATGCTCCTACAAACCATGACGGATATTCTTACAAAAGTTCTTTCGTATTTCGTGCGAGGTAAAGGGGTATATTGGTGATCTGTCCGTTCTTGAGATAGCCGCGTTTGGAAAACACATTTTTAGAAAGCATATCATTATTATTCTTCTGACCACTTTATGGTTAGATGGCAACTAAAGCTCACCGCATCACTCAGAAATCAAATAAACACATGAGTCTGATACGAAAATTTCGAGAGGAACGCTCACAGGCTTGAAAGTAGAAAAAGGAAATAGCAGAAACTCAATTCCATTGCTCAGCCAACAGGAAATCACGTATGTTCATATGCTTCAGTCCGTCCCTGCTCATATCGAATTCATCATACGACACAACATACTTGGGAAAGTTGTCCCTGATCGTATCATATGCTCCGAATTCACGCTGGATCGTTTCCTCGGATGCCAGCAGATAAGCAACTTGAACGTAGAGCTTTTGCGTTTGCTTTTCAGCAATAAAATCAATCTCTTTTTCTCCTGCTTTTCCAACGGTGACCTTGTACCCTCGCCGTAGGAGTTCCATATACACGATGTTCTCGAAAATGAGATTGATATCCTTCGTATTCCCGCCGAAAACAGCCTCTCTGATTCCATGGTCAGCAATGTAGTATTTTTCATTGACAGTGAGAATCTTCTTGCCCTGCAAGTCCTGCCTGTGGACACGGTAAAACAGAAATGCATCCTCGCAAGCCTTGATGTAGTTTAAGATTGTTTCCGGTGCAACAGTGCGTCCCTCGCTTTTGAGATATTTTGAAATCGCCGTAGCGGAGAAAGTCGTCCCTACATTTGCCGTAATGTATGCGATGATACGCTCCAGCAGATCAACATCACGGATGCTGTTGCGTTTTACGATATCTTTAAGGACAACGGAGTTATAGAGGTCTTGCAGATATTGACGGCTCGGCTGTTCGGCATAGCGGAGGTTGCTCAAGTACGGCATCCCGCCATCGGTAAGGTATCGGATAAACATCGCTCTCGAATCGGAATCAGGGAAAACGGTATTATACAGCTCCGAGAACTCTCCAAAAGAAAAGGGATAAATCACAAATTCCACATATCTCCCGGCAAGGTATGTGGCCAGCTCTCCCGAAAGAAGCTTGGCGTTCGAGCCGGTGATATAGATATCACAATTAAATTCAACCCGAAAGGAATTGATGCATTTTTCCCAGCCGACAACTTCCTGAATCTCATCAAAAAAAAGATATGCCTTGCCGGAGATGCCATTTACCCGTCGAGCGGTCTCCTCATGCAGTGCCTCGGCAAAACAAAGGTGTGCGTTGCTCATATTTTCAAAGTTGATAGAAATAAACTGATCCTCATTCACACCGGAGGCGATCAGCTCCTGTTTAATCAAATCCAGCATGACTGACTTTCCGCTGCGGCGGATACCGGTTAAAACTTTAATAAGCTCATTTCCGATAAAAGGACGGATGCGGCTCATATACAACTCTCGACTAATCATAGATGAAATACCTCCTTTGCCATATTGATATATATATATTACTACAGATACGACTTAAACCCAAGTCAGATTACATTCTTTTAGAAGACGTAACTTATAAAAACTATATTTCTGCAAAATTCAACATCTTAAACCAAAATCCAATTAAAAAGCCGGAGAATCGGAGCGTAGAGTGTGCTTCAATTCTCCGGCTTTTTTGTTTTTCAGAAGGGAGAAAATTATGTTAGTGCATTACAAGAAGAATAAAAAACCGGTTTGTTATGATTCGGATGCTTTCATAACAACAGGGAGAATACCGCCTGACGAGAGGCCCCACGGACCGTTCAAAAGCTGCGCCAATTATAGAGAAAATCCCTGAAGACGTAGTGTTTCTAGGGGTTTGTGGCGGAGAAAGTGGGATTCGAACCCACGTGCGCTTGCGCGCAGACTGATTTCGAGTCAGGTTATGCCGGGGGCTTTCTATTCTTACTGTTAATTCCAGGGTTCATACCAGTGATAATTAACCAGATGGGAGCCATAGGAGCGGGCGGCCTGGTTATTATAGTAATTGCTGCTGCCCCAGTAGATATCAAACCAGTAGGGATGAGAGGGCCAGAGACCGTAGTTCACATCACCGGTATCAATTACGGTCATGGAGCTTAACTCCCGACCTTGAACCGGAATCGGTTTATCCAGATATATTATCGTACCAAACGGGAGAATGGGAATGGTGGCTTTCCCGCCATCCTGCAACGGGATGCGGGGGTGTACGGCTACACCTCCAATATAGTAAGGTTTACCGTTGGCCGCGAGAGGTGCGCCGGGTTCCTCGGTATAGGCGGTGGATTTTTGCTGTTTGGTACTAAATTGCATATACCAATTAAGCTTCTGCCCGGTTTGTTTTGGAGGGCTGGGAGCCGGTTTGCGGCTGGGTTGGGTTGCATAATATAAATATAATATAAAGCCCAGCACCAATAGCATGGAGATTACTACGACAGCGATACTATTAACATAGCGTCTGAGCATTAAATAAATGCACCTCTTTTTATTATATTTTGATCTTTTGCAGCTGGCTTTATTACCGGGTATATCTGGTATAATATTTAATGGATGAAAAAGCTGCAGGCAGGGGAAGATGCTGCTGACGGAAAACGGATCATTCTCTGCACTCATTAACATTAATTAAGGAGAAGTACTGTGAACGCAATCAATTCTGGGGTAAATGAGAAATTATTTGTACTTATAAGGGATTCTATTAGTAAAACTCCTTTTTATAATCTGCTCGGACTTACTCTGAATGAATTAGGCCCGGGCTTTGCCGAGATAGGAATAGTTACGCGACCGGAACATACCAACCCGCTCGGATTGATCCATGGGGGAGTGTATATGGCCATGGCCGATGCGGCTATGGGTAATGCCGTACGCAGCCTGGGAGTAAAAGCGGTTACGGTTGAATGCTCAACCTCGTTAATAGCTGCTTCAGGTCTGAATGAGAAAATGGTTGCGCAAGGCAAAGTTCTGAAAGCGGGAAAAAGCTTGTTTTTTGTAGAGGCCAGTTTGTTTTGTGGTGATAAGCTTATTGCCCATAGCAAGGGTACTTTTTACAAAGCCGGAGATATTGATATTTAGACAAGCAGGGCACGTTCCTCTGTTTGCGGTATTTTATAATATTGGAGCATAGAACATGGATAAGAGTTTGTTTCGAACCAACGATTATTGTTTGTTTACATTTGGGTCCACCTCTCATGCCCTAAAGGCGGAGGCACATCTGAAAAGGATAGGAGCCAATTTTATAACCATCCCTACTCTGCGTGAAATTTCAGCCAGCTGCGGGTTGTCCATTAAAATGTATTGTGATAACCGGGAGGCTTACTATTGCAGCATAAAGGAGAATAATATCCTGGTGGATGGAGTTTATCATGTGACCAAAAGAGGCAATAAGCTGGAACTTCAGAAGATAGAAGGTAAATAACCAATAGAAAACTAGCAGGGGACTGTTTCCATTAACAGTTCCTTTTTAATACAAAAATATAAAACCGTAGGCCGGTCTATGCCCTGCGGGCACAACTGATGTTCGCATTCGCTCACTATTAATGACGCAGGCCGGTGTAGAGCATAACACGTAAACCCCCGGCCCTGAAGCCCGCTCCTAACGTCGGGGCTGTAGGGCCTGCTGCGGATATGATATATACTTTTTTTAATAAATGGCGTCCCTGGAGCATGGCTGTTATTAAGGATATACTTTCATGCTACTATGGGGTTATATCTATACGGAGGAAAGGTTTTAATGACTGACGACATTAGAGAAAAGATTCCTTATTATCTGGGGCGGGGAGGCAAAATGGAACAACTGCCCGGCTTCATTTTCCGGCAGGAGCAGGCTAACATGGCGGAAGAGGTTGGCAATACGCTGATTGGAGAAATGTTCTTAGCGGCGGAAGTAGGCACGGGAGTGGGAAAGACCTTTGGCTATCTGATACCTGCTATCCTGTTTGCGGTGGAGGAGGGTAAAAAAGTGGTTGTTTCCACCCGCACCCGGGCTCTGCAGGAACAAATCATGCAGCATGATATCCCTGATTTAAAAAAGGTAATGGAGGTCAATTTCACCGCGGCAGAGGCACGCGGACGGGAAAATTATTTGTGCTGGAATAAATATATCAATATCATCAGCGGGCGTAAAAATATTGAAGATAATCAGGTGGATTTTATAACCGCAATTCTGACCTGGGCGGAAAAGACCAGGACCGGCGACCGCAAAGAACTGTCTTTAAACAGTGAACTTATGAAAGAATGGGGAATGGTAGCGGCTGATCGTAACAGCTGTTTGCGGGATAAGTGCAAGTATCATGATCGCTGTTTCCGCCTTAAAATGATCCGCTCCCTCGAAAAGGCGGATATTATAATAGTAAATCATGCCTTGCTGCTATCGGATTTACTGACCGAACATAGTGTACTGCCGGAATATGAACATCTTATAATCGATGAAGCCCATTCTTTTAACCGGGAATCTTTCGAACGTTTGTCAACCAGGTTTTCCCGGCAGGAGAATATTATAATATATAATTTGCTTTATGATGTTAATCATACGGGTCGTGGCTTTCTTAACTATTTGAAAGGACGTTTCCCCCATCTGGCGCCACTGCTAATGGAAACCACCGATCTGATTAAGCGCGGGGTGGAACTGAATAAGGAGTTATTTGACATTATTGGGGCAGGCAGCGACGATTTCAATTATACCCGGATAGTTAAAGGAAATTTCGGAGATAGGCAATGGATGGAAGAGGCCTACCCGGTATACCTCGATTGGCAGGCGAATCAGAACCTGATTAAGATGAAACTGGAAGACTTAATACCGGAGCTGGATGAGGATGACGGACAGGAATTATCCAGCCTGATAGCGGTATTAACCGGCTGCGGAGACAACGGCTATAAAGTAATGGAAGAAGAACTGGAGGCTGACCATTGCCTGGTCTGGATCGAATATGACCGCGGCCGGGCCGCTGCCATCTGCTCTTCCAAGATAAATGCCGGCGATACTATCGATAGCAGGTTATATCAAAAGCTGAAGGCCCTGGTCATGGTCTCTGCCACTCTGGCTATTGCCGACCGCTTTGACCATTTTATAGATCAGAATGGTCTGAAAAGTTATGCCCGGCAGGAGCGGCTATATTGTTTGCTGGAAAAGTCGCCTTTTAATTATGATAAACAATCATGTTTGTACCTGGTCGATGATATGCCGGACATTACCCATCCTAAATTTGAACCGGCCGTGGGGCAGGTGCTGTTCGATGTAATCAATGCGGTGGGAGGGAATATCCTGGTCCTTTTCACCGCGCGCAAACAATTACGGCAGGTATCGGAAATGTTAAGGCCGGTATGTAAAGAACAAAATATTCGCCTGTTGGTTCAATACGAGGATGGGGATTTTGGCACGCTCATAGATGAATTTACTGCGGCTAGTAATACGGTTTTGATGGGTTTGGAGACTTTTTGGGAAGGAGTCGATCTGAAAGGCGATTTGCTGCGCTGTCTGGTGATTGTAAAACTGCCCTTTCGAGCTCCTTCCGACCCCTACTGCAGTGCCTGGGAGAAATATTGTGTTACTCAGAAAAAAAACAGCTTTACGGAATTTATGCTTCCTGATGCGGCGGTACGTTTTAAACAGGGAGTGGGCCGGCTGATCAGAAGTGAAGAGGACCGGGGGGCAGTGGTGGTATTGGATAACCGCCTGACCGGCAAGAGATATGGTCAGGTTTTTCTGAGCAGTATACCGATAAAGAATATAGTCCATATAAAACGCAGAGATATTGGCATTCTAGGCGATTGGATTTAATTTTTTGTATCAGGAGTAGTAACCTTTTTAATCCTTCCCACATACAATAAATTAAATCTGAATGACCTGGAAGGAGTGAATTTAGTGAGGGTATATTATTTTAAAATACCGCATTTCTTAAAGGGTTTGCTGCTTAAAATATTGGGCTGAGCTTAATTATCTGTCTTCTGCCGGACTGTTGAAGGAGGCTGCGGTGTTATGTTGAGCCCCAGAATGATTACGGGCCTGATGTTGCTAATCAGTGGACTTCTGTTATTGTATTTGAGCTTCCTTTTCCGGTAAGCGGTACCGGGCCGCTTAAGACGACCCGGTATCGCCATCACTGCAGACTCAACCCTATTCCCAATATGCCTCCGAGCCCTCCCGCCACGACACAGAGCAGGAGTGAATATAGAAAAGACTTGATATCAATATGAGCCGGAGCAAGACATAAAGTAGCTATAAGCATGATTATAAAAAACATCAGTCCCAGACTCATGCCTCTTATCATGCCTTTGGAACCGTAGGACTTGCTCACATAGCATCCCCCCAGAAAGACGCTTATGATCAGGGTGAGCTTTCCCAACGGATTTACCAGAGTTTCCTCCAGGCTTGAATAGTATATTACCAGTGAGGATATTGCACCCAGAATGATTGCACAAGCTAGCGCTCTGCCCAAACCTTTGATTTCCACCGGCCAGTTTTTAATCATTTAAAATACCCCCCTCTTTTTAAGATAAATATGCCAGGTCCGGCTCCTTTAGACCAAACTGGACCCAGCAGCCTTATGAAAACAGGCCTTTTTCCTTTCTGCAATACTTCATACCTTCATAGGGCAATTTTTCTTTATCAACCTCCACACCCGGCTTTATATACTAATACTGGACTTTGCCGCTAATATGCCTGCTAAAAGACTCATTCTTTTTCTGAAGTTTTAAGCTAAATTTCAAAATCCTCACATAACAATGAATAAACAAGTTTGAGTGGGGGTGGTAGTAATGCATGCCAGTTTAATAATGAGCATTTTAGCCGGAGCCTGTACTGCAGTAGGTGCGGTTTTGCTTTTTTCCAAAAGAAATTGGAGCGACCGCAGTCTGGCTTTTTATCTGGGCCTGGCTTCCGGAGTAATGGTGGCGGTGGTGGTATTTGATATGATGCCGTCGGCTTTGTTGTATTCAGGCTGGCTGCAGGCCCTGGTGGGCTTTGGCCTTGGCCTGCTGGTATTACGCGGGATAAAGGCTAAGGCTTATTCTTCCCGGCGGGATGGTCTCATAAGCCTCGGGTATCTGATCATGCTGGGCATTGCTTTACATGATTTGCCCGAAGGGATGGCCATAGCGCTGGGCAGCGAAATGAAAGCCAGAACCGGTCTGGTAATTGCTATGGCGATAGGAATACATAATATTCCGGAAGGAATGGCTATTGCCGCCCCTTTGTTAATGGGCGGTATGAGCCGTTTAAGTATTTTAACCAAAACCCTGCTTATTGGGGTTATAACCCCGCTAGGAACCATGGTGGGATTTCTGGCCTTAGCCGTCCTGCCTCAATTTTTACCCTTGCTGCTGGGCCTGGCTTCAGGAATTATGATATATCTGGTCTATTCGCAATTATGGCCCGAGGCTTACCGACGGGATAAGAACGCCAGATGGTGGGGATTCTGGCTGGGCATGATGATAATACTCCTGGCTACTTTTATTTGAGAGTTTTGCATAATTCCCAAAACCCATTTGTCATTGCTATGAATAAAGGGTTTTATGTCATCCTGAGGCGAAGCCGAAGGATCTTTCCATCTCGGAGACTGCAAGATCCTTCACTACGTTCAGGATGACATACTATTCGTTTATCGTGGTGCGACCACGTGATAATTCTGAGCGTTAGCGAAGAATCTTAAGATCCTTCGGCTTTGCCTCAGGATGACATTCGCAAAGTTACTGCTTAATCATAGGAAAAAGTTAATTATGCAAAAATCTCATTTAGGAAGGCCAAACGTATAATATCTTCTGCAATGTATGACAATAAACAGAAAAAGCAGAGGAGTACATTTATGCCAAATCTTTTATACTTGGGCATTGCGGCCCTGTCCGGAGCTGCCATGGCGGTTCAGGGCACCTTGAATTCAGTATTCGGCAAGATCGTAGGAATTTGGGAGTCGATCTTAGTAGTTCATCTGGTGGGAACAGTTGCTGTTCTGGCCATAATGATAGTGATGGGTATGAATTTTTCCGGTTTTTCCAAACTGGCTCAGGTACCGTGGTATGTCTATCTGGGGGGTGTATTAAATGTAGTGATAGTATTTACCGTGGTATCCTCCATGCCCAAAATCGGGGTAGGTAATGCTACCACGGCGATAATTGTAACTCAGATTTTGACTGCGACTTTGATAGATTGTATGGGAGTCATGGGTATGAAAAAATACGAATTCCATTATATCGATTTGCTGGGAGTATTGCTGCTGGCCATCGGTGCACGCATTCTGCTGATAGAATAAGGGGTGGGGGAGACTATACTTTCATAACGATGGTGGGGGAGGTCCGCTCCCAATTGTTTCAAAAGTATAGTCTCCTGATACGTTACCGGTTTAAATATTAACTATCAGTACAATGGTACCGGTCAGTACCAGAATGATTCCGGCAATAGCGCTCCACAGTTTATAGGGGAGCATCTCATAAGCCAGGTCCAGGTAATAACTTACCAGGTCCTGTTTTTTAATTTCTGCCAGATTATTGATTTGTTTCTTATAATTTAAATAAGCATAGCCAAACAGAAATAGCCCCAAACTGATCAATACTAAACCTGCTGTCATTTTTCTTCTCCTTGTCCCCCAAGCTTTTATAAACTGATTATAATGTATCCGGGCTGATAGAGACAAGGGATACTATTGCTCATCCCGGTATAGCTTGATGGTGTCTATGGGAAATTCGTGTTCTGCCAGGCATGGCCGCTTAAAAAGGGTGCACTCGGTCGGGTGCAGTTTAAAATGATTTATACCGAAAATTACTAGCAGGATAATGGAGTGTAAAACCGGAACTAAGAATAAGCAGAATGACAGCTTGACATCAGCCGCAAATTCAATAACTGGTGTCGGGGGAGGATGTTTTATGAATACAGGTATCAGATATTTCCTGGGCCGAACCGGTTCGGGCAAAAGTTACCGCATGATGGAGGAGATAGTTGCCGATTTGAAAAAAGCAGGTGACTATCCTTTGCTTTTACTGGTGCCGGAGCAGTTCACCCTGCAGGCGGAGCGGGATTTGATTGAAAAAATGAATCTGCCGGGAATCATGCGGGTGGAAGTTTTAAGCTTTACCCGGCTGGCCTTTCGGGTATTCAATGAAGTCGGAGGATTGACCCGGACCACCATCAGCGAACAGGGAAAAAACATGATTTTACGTAAAATCATAAACGAGAACCTGGATGCTCTTGGCATATACAAGAAGGCGGCCCGGCAGGCGGGATTGGTGGAAAAGGTCAGCAGTACGCTGGCCGCGTTCAAACAGCAGGGTATAAGCCCGCAAGAACTGGGACAGGCTGCGGAAGGCCTGCCTGAAGGCAGCACGCTTTTTAAGATAAATGACCTGGTTCTGCTTTATCAGAAATTCAATGATTATATGCAGGGCCGGTATCTGGACACCGAGGACCGGGTCAATCTTTTCATTAATAAAATGGGCGAGTCGAATTACATAAAACAGGCCCGGATCTGGATTGACGGCTTTACCACTTACTCGGGCCAGAGTCTTCGGATTATAGAAAAACTAATGGGACTGGCCCGGGAGACAACGATAAGCTTTACTATTAACAATGAGGATGACCCGGACAGTGACCTTTTTCATTTGTCTGCCCGGAGTTATCGTAAAATAAGGTCGATGGCCCAGGCATGCGGAATTCGTGAAGAAGTGGTTCATTTTGCTTCCGGGGGGGCAGGGAACGGCAAGGACCCTGAACTGGAATTCCTGGAGAAGGAACTCTATGCTTATCCTTACCGGGTTTATCGCCGGGAAGTTAACCATATCCGGCTCTTTGCTTCCACCAATGTTCAGGCGGAGGTCGAAAATGCGGCCCGGGAAGTTACCGGCCTGGCCCGGGAAAAGGGCTACCGCTGGAAAGATATAGCCGTGGTGTGCAACAATATGGAAACTTACGGCGATTTATTAAGCCGTACTTTTGCTTCATACGGGATTCCGGTATTTATGGATGGCAAACGAAGTATCATGACTAATCCTCTGGTGCAGCTGATCCTGTCTGCCTTGGAGGTATTGGAATATGATTTCAGGCCGGAAGATGTTTTCCGGTTAATGAAAACCGGCTTGAACAATATTTCCCCTGAAGCCTGCGAACAATTGGAGAATTATGCTCTGCAATACGGCCTGATCGGGGGAAAATGGCGCAAACCTTTAGTGCGGGGGGAAGAATCCTGGCGGGCCGAATTGGAACCGGAGCGGCTGGCCTTAGTGGAACCGCTGCAGGTATTGGGGGCCAAAACCCGGGGCCTGCGGCCCTGTACAGAGATGAATCAGGCTCTGTACGAGTTCCTGCAGGAACTGGAGGTGGAGTCCAAACTGGCGCTCTGGATTGAAAGCTTAAACCGGGCGGGAGAGTATGCCCGGGCCAGCGAAAACACCCAGATATGGAATATAGTTATGGGTATACTTGACCAGCTGGAAGAATTCATGGGCGATCAGGAGATGAATCTCAAAGATTACAGTAAAGTTCTGGAAGCGGGTTTTGTGACTTATGAAGTGGGCTTAATACCTACCACCGTGGATCAGGTTCTGGTCGGCGATATTCAAAGGTCCAAAAGCCATGATATAAAAGCCCTGCTGGTGCTGGGAGCCAATGACGGAGTTTTGCCTTCGGCCCATGAGGAAGAGGAATTGCTGTCGGCGGTCGAAAAGGAACTGCTGCAGGAAAAAGGACTGGATTTAGGTTATACGAGGGAAAAGCAATTCCAGGAGGAACGCTTTCTCATCTACAGTGCCCTGGGCAAACCCTGCGATTATTTACTCCTGAGCTGGTCCCTGGCCGACCGGGAAGGGAAAGCCATGCGCCCATCCATGCTGGTGGACCGTTTACAGAAACTATTGCCGGCTATAAAAACAACCAGTGATCTGACTAATACCAACATTGAACTGGATAAAATAAATACCCCGGCCAGCACTTTTAATAACCTGGTAAACAGTCTGCGGGACATAGTTGACCGTAAACCGGTGGATAACCTCTGGTGGGATGTTTACGGCTGGTATTATGAAAAAGAAGATTGGCGGGAATTACGGGAATTGGTGCTAAAAGGTCTGAACCACACCAATCAGACCGATTATATCGCAAGCCGCACCGCGGTTAAATTATACGGAACCAAGCTTTATCCCAGTGTATCACGCCTGGAACAATATGCGGCCTGTCCTTTCGCCCATTTTATTCGTTATGGCCTTACTCCGCAGGAAAGGAAAATGTATACCATGGAATGGCCTGATATGGGTGAAATGCTGCACAAAAGCCTTTATTTGTTCGCTGATGCTCTGGACCGCGGCGGACAGCAGTGGAACACCCTGGACCAGACGGAGTGCCATAGCATCATGGACGGAGTAATGGATACCATTATTGACGATTACGGAGAGGGAGTCTTAACCAGTACCTACCGTTACCGTTATCTGGGCCGGCGTTTAAAAAGAATCGGACGCAGGGCCGCCTGGACTTTGACCGAACACCTGCAAAAAGGCGATTTTATCCCCAGCGAATTTGAAGTGCGCTTTGGCCGGGGAGGAAAGTTCCCCCCCATCCTGGTGGAGCTGGGCAACGGCCAGCAGTTCTTTTTGGAAGGCCGCATCGACCGGGTGGATTTCTGGGAAGGTGAAGATGCGGTCTATGCCCGCATCATAGATTATAAAACGGGAGACAAGAAACTGGACATTTCAGCTGTCTATTATGGGCTGAGCCTGCAGCTGCTGGTTTATCTGCAGGCGGTGCTGGCGGCCAAACGCAATGACCGGCGCCCGGTCAAGCCGGGAGGTGTCTTTTATTTCAAAATTGATGATCCCATAGTCAATCTGGAAAACCTGACTTCCAGTGTGGAAAAGGCCCTGGCCCGGGAATTACGCATGCGCGGGCTGGTTTTGGAAGACGTATCCGTGGCCCGGCATATGGACCATGATATTGGTACTTCCGATGTCATCCCGGTGGGGCTGACCAAAGAAGGTGAATTTAACCGCTATTCATCCGTATTGGATGAAAGCGATTTTATGGCTTTGCTGCAGCATGCCATGAGCCTGGTGCGGACTATGGGGGTGGAGATACTGAAAGGCCGGGTGGCGATCGAGCCGGTCAGCAGGAATGGCCAGCATGCCTGCACTTATTGCTCCTATTGGTCCATTTGCCATTTTGACCGGCTTTTGCAGGATAATAACTACCGTACTATAAAAAGCCCCGGTGATGACGAAATAATAGCCCGGGTAAGGGAGGAGGCGAAAAGCCATGGCGGTTTGGACTGAAGCACAAAAAGCTGCGATTGAGGCCCGGGGCTGTAATCTGCTGGTTTCGGCTGCGGCCGGCTCCGGTAAAACGGCAGTGCTGGTAGAAAGAATTATCCGCCTCATAGTTGATGATGGTATTGATATTGACCGCCTCTTGATCGTGACTTTTACCCATGCTGCGGCCGGTGAGATGAGAGAACGGATTGGCGGTGCCATTCTTAAAGAAATGGAAAAGCGGGATAAAAATGAAGCCCATTTGCGCCGGCAGGTAAATCTTCTGGGCAGATCGTCCATCAGCACCATTCATGCTTTCTGCACCGAAGTGGTGCGCAGAAACTTTCACATTATCGACATTGATCCCAATTTCCGGGTATGTGACCAGACTGAAGCCGACCTTTTAAAAAATCAGGTGATGGAAGAATTACTGGAAGCAGAGTACGAAAAGGGCACTGAGACTTTTCTGCAACTGGTGGAGATGTTCGGCAGTTCCCGGGATGATACGGCCCTGGCTGATTTAATATTGAAAGTATTTGGCTTTATGCAAAGCCAGCCTTACCCTTTGCCCTGGCTGAAGGCCAAAACGGATGATTTCCAAATGGACGCGACCGATTTTTATTCCTCCTCCTGGTATAAGGCTTGGGCGGAACAAATAAATATGGAACTGGACGGAGCCAGGGCCTTATGGGTCGAAGCGCTGAAATTTACCGAAGTTCCCGGGGGCCCGGTTATGTATGAGAGTGCCCTGAAGCAGGATTTGGCTCTGGTTGATAACCTTAAAAAGGCTCTGACTCAGGGAATGGCAGAATTTTTGACCCAGTTGCCTGGGGTTAAACACGCTTCTTTAGCCCGGGCTTCGGCCGAAGTTGACCCGGCTTTGAAAGAACGGGTGCAAAGTCTAAGGAATGCCGGCAAAAAGATCATAAAAGACTTAAACCAAAAATTAAACCGCAGCCTGGACCAATATTTGGCGGATATCAATGCACTATATCCTTCCATGCAATGCCTGTATCGTCTGGAAGAGGAATTTACCCGGCGTTATCACAGCCTTAAGCTGGAAAAAAATCTGGTTGATTTTAACGATCTGGAACATTATGCTCTGCAGATTCTGGCGGAACCCGGAATTGCCCGGGCGTATCAGGAACAGTTTGAGTACATATTTGTGGATGAATATCAGGACAGCAACCTGGTTCAGGAAACCATTCTGAATTTTATCCGGCGCGAACATAACCTTTTTATGGTCGGAGATGTCAAGCAGAGCATTTACCGTTTCCGCTTGGCTGATCCCGGACTTTTTATGGCTAAATACCAGACTTTTGCAGAATCAGATGAGGCTTTGGACCGGCGCATCAATCTGACCCGTAATTTCAGAAGCCGCCGGGGGATACTGGCAGCCGTGAATTATATTTTTGCGACGATTATGTCCCGCGATTTCGGGGAAATGGATTATGACGAGAAGGCTCGCTTAAATCCGGGGGTGGAGCTGCCTGCAGAGGGCGATGAAAGGGTAGAGCTGCTGCTGGTAAACCGCGACAATGCCGGGAGCGGCAACGGGGACGAAGAAACCGGGACTGCAGAGACCGATGAAACTCTGGAAGAGATGAGCCGGGTCGAAGCGGAAGCATATGTAGCCGCCCGGCGTATAAAAGAGCTGCTGGACGAGAAGCTATATGACCGGGAAACCGGGGAATGGCGCAGGGTGGATTTTCGGGATATGGCAATTTTGCTGCGCACTACCCGGAATTGGAGCGCAGTGTTCCAGGATGTATTTACGGCCGAAGGCATTCCGGCTTTTGCCGATGTCAGCGGAGGCTATTTCGAAGCTCCGGAAGTTGATTTGATACTTAATCTGTTAACCCTGATCGACAACCGGCATCAGGATATACCGCTGCTGAGTATAATGCGTTCACCTATTGGCGGTTTTAGGCTGGAGGAATTAATCGCCGTCAGGTTAAACAGTACTAAAACCAGCTTTTTTGAAGCGATTCAGGCCTACCGGGAAAATGAGGATGATGATCTGGCCCAAAAGCTCGCGCAGTTTCTGGAGAAACTGGGCCGGTGGAGGGAAGAATCCCGCTTCATGCATCTGGATGAATTCATCTGGAAACTGTTGATGGAAACCGGTTATTACTATTATGCCGGGGCCATGCCGGGAGGACGGCAAAGGCAGGCCAATCTCAGCCTGTTGCTGGACCGGGCCGGCCAGTACCAGCAAACCTCCATGCAGGGACTGTTTAATTTTATCAAATTTATCGACCGTCTGAAAAAAAGCAGCAATGATGTAGGCACAGCCAGTCTGCTGGGTGAGAACGAAAACGTGGTGCGCATCATGAGCATTCACAAAAGCAAAGGCCTGGAGTTCCCGGTAGTCATTCTGGCCGGACTGGGCAAGAAATTCAATCTTTCCGACAGCAGTTCCCCGGTTCTGCTGCATAAAGACATGGGCATCGGACCCCGCTATATCGACATCGAAAAGCGGACTTCAACCGACACCATTGCCCGTATATCGATGAAACAGCGTATCAGGATGGAAAATCTGGCGGAAGAGATGCGGATTCTCTATGTTGGTGCCACCAGGCCCCGGGAAAAACTGATCATGATCGGTACGGTGAAGAATTTGGAGGGAACGGTTGAAAAATGGTCGCGTTCCATCAGTCCGTTCAGCCTGGCCCGGGGACAGAACTATCTGGACTGGATAGGACCGGCTCTGGTCCGACACCCGGATGGGAAAAATATTCTGCCGGCGGCTGAAAATCTGACCCTGTCCCGGGAAGATGAATCCCGCTGGAAAATAAACATTATTGACAGTGCGGACATGGTCAGGGAATTAAAACAGCAGGAAGATGAAGCTCAGGCGCTATGCCGGCGTTTAGCCGATTTTAAACCGGATATTTTTTCGGATCAAAAACCCTTAATCGAAGCCCGGCTTAATTGGCAGTATGAACATAGTGAAGCTGCCCGTCTGCCTTCCAAACTTTCGGTAACCAGGATCAAGGACTTGAAAGCCGGAGATCTTAACAGTATTCAACGGGATGAAGCCCCTATGCTCAAACGGAGCGAAAGCAGTTCGTCCCTATCAGCCCGGGAAAGGGGGACTATAGTGCATTTTGTCATGCAGCATCTGGATTTTTCCAGAACCGCTTCCCGGCAGGAAATAAATACCCAGATTGCGGCCCTGGTAGAAAGAGAACTGCTGCTGCCGGAGGCGGCCGAGGCAGTCGATATTTATAAAATTATGAAATTCTGTCAATCCGATCTGGGCAGGAGGGTGGCCGCTTCGCCGGAGGTGCGCCGGGAAGTTCCCTTTAATTTGCGCTGTTCATGTGGCCGGATCTTTGAGGAACTGGCCGATTGTGACGAGGAGTTATTGATTCAAGGGGTAATAGATTTATTTTTCCGGGAAGATCATGAACTGGTTGTGGTTGATTTTAAAACTGATCGCATAACCCCGGATAACCATGAGAAATTGGTGAGCCAGTACCGGGTACAAATAAAACTGTACCAGGAAGCCCTCGAAACTATTAACCAGGCGAAGATCAAAGCCGGCTATCTATATTTCTTTGATACCGGCGAGGCCATCCTGGTTTAGGAAAACCGGCCGATGTTACCCGCTTGTCACTTTAATGCTCCCTGTTTACAAACGTTAATAAGTGGTAAAATTGATATTATGTGTGCAAGCTAGTTCTATAGTAAAAACGGAGGTGTAAAAATGAAGACATTGTATATTGACGAAAAGATTGATTACCAAGGTTCTCAATTATCTCCACACTGGATATATCGCCATTTTAATTTAATTGGGGATGCCGCGGTGGCGTTTTTGGGAGAAGTAAATGTGCCGGTTGAAGCTATGGTAGATTTGATTGATATTCATCATAAGGAACCTATCTATTCTCCACTGATGCTGAACTTTATAGTCGAGCATTTCCATACTGATCTGGAGTTGGCGGTTTACCGGCAGCGCCTGTTTATGGTGGCCCTTAAGGAAGAACTGGAACAATTGGGCATACAGGTCAACCGTCTGGGTGATGATTTATTTGTGGGCCGGGGCAAGCTGTCGGTTTCAATTGCTACCCGGACTATTGTTTCAACTGTATTGCATATCGGGCTTAATATCGAAACCGAGGGCGTACCGGTAAATGCCTGCGGTCTTAAGGAATTAGGTGTTATAGATATTAAATCCTTTGCGGAAAATGTAATGCTGCGGTATGGAAGGGAAATTGATCAGATATACGAAGCCCGCTGCAAAGTCAGAGGAAAATTACTTGAAGGCTGATAGATCCTATGTTGTAAAAGACCGGCCCTTAAACTAAAATATTAATCATGGGAAATGATAGGTAAAAAGGGGCGTTTGCTATATGGAGCGGGAAGAAAAAGGCAAATTGGAAGTAATAGCGAGTAAAAAATTTGCCACTAATGATGAATTGGTCTATGTTATAGATTTCCTGAACAAGAATCTCAAAATCAAAAATATTATGTTTGGCTTAACTAAAGATAGTGAAAATGGTGAGATGACTATAAATATTTATGAATTTAACTGATTGAAATAATAGGGGTGGGTTTGATATTAATGAATACAGATTTAAAAGAGTTTCTTAAAGAAACTATTACTATTATTGTAATTGCTTTCGTGCTGGCTATGGTTTTAAGGACCTTTGTCATTGAGGGGCGGGTTATACCAACCGGTTCGATGCTGCCCACCCTGCAACTGCAGGACCGGGTACTGGTGAACAAATTTATATACCATTTCAAGGAACCCCAGCGGGGTGATGTGATTGTTTTTGACCCACCCGAAGTTCTTCATTCCGATAAACCTTATATTAAGAGATTAATAGGCCTGCCGGGAGAAAAAGTACAGATCAAGGACGGCAAAGTCTTTATAAATGATAAGGCCCTGTCGGAGCCTTACCTAGCTGCCCCTCCCAATTATGAATATGGACCGGTGGTAGTACCGAAAGGATGTCTTTTTATGATGGGCGACAACCGCAATCAGAGTTTCGACAGCCATATGTGGAATGCCTGGCTGACCCGGGACCGGATACTGGGCAAAGCCTTTGCCATATACTGGCCCATATCAGATATAACTGACCTTAAGCGGGAGGTTTCCTTTGAATGAAAATACTTTTGACCAATGATGATGGCATCCATGCCCGGGGGATACACGCCCTGATCAACGAGTTAAATTCATTGGCTGAGATCTATGTGGTTTCACCGGATCGCGAACGCAGCGGAACCGGCCATTCCATCACAGTGTATGAGCCGATCAAAGTGAAACCTATGGATCTGGCGGGGGCCAAATGCAGCTGGACGGTAGGCGGCACCCCGGTTGATTGTGTTAAACTGGCCTTGGCCAGACTGATAAAAGAAGATATTGATTTGGTTGTTTCCGGGATTAATCATGGATCAAATATGGGGACAGATGTACTGTATTCAGGAACAGTTTCGGCTGCCGCCGAAGGTGTGATTTTGGGTTGTCCAGCCCTGGCAGTATCACTGGATTCAATGGAGATCAATGCCGATTTTAATTATACGGCCAAATTCACCCGCCGTGTGATCGAAAAAGTCATGGAAATGAAGCTGTCCCGGGAAACCTTGCTCAATGTTAATGTACCGGCTTTGGCGCCTGACAAGATTAAGGGTGTACGCATAACCAGACTGGGAGTTAGAAATTATGATAATCTCTTTGATGAACGCCAGGACCCACGTGGAAACACCTACTTCTGGTTAGGGGGGGGAGTGGTGATAGAAGAACAGGAACCTGACAGTGACGTAGCTGCGGTTCAGGATGGATACATAAGTATAACTCCGATTCGTCTTGATTTGACCGATTATGGGTTAATTGAAGAATATCGCCAAACTTTACAGCCCTATCTGAAAACATGGGGAGATAACCATGATTATAGTCAGCCTGATTATTAATATCTTAATATTTTTTGCTGTATTGAACTATTCCTATCTGAATAAAAAAAGACATGACCCTGATCTACCCGACAAACCTTTTGCTCAGATGTGCCTGTTCCCGGTTTGCCTGGGTATCATTTTCACTATTTTAGTCGATGCTTTTAGAGGAGTAATGTTTTACCAGCTAATACTATTTGTACTGGCTGCGATTCTTTTATACTGGATCTTTTTTAAAGTTGGAAAATAGCCGGTTAAAGCCCGAAAAACATTTTGATAGTTTGGCCAAAGTATAGTACCATTTTTACAGTTATAGTAATTTGTAAGGAGGTTGTTAAATGAAGGTTTACCCTAGTAGTAAAATTCGAAATATTGCTCTTGTTGGCCATGGAGGTACAGGCAAAACCTCACTGGTAGAAGCGATGATATACAACACAGGGGCTGTAAAGAGACTGGGAAAAGTAGACGATGGTAATACGGTAGCAGATTTTTATCCGGAAGAAATAAAACGGAAAATTACCATCAGCACTTCGCTGGTGCCATGCGAATATAAAGACCATAAGATCAACCTTTTAGATACTCCCGGTTACGCAGATTTCTATTTCGAAGTAATAGGTGCCCTAAAGGCTACCGATTCAATGCTGGTAATGTTCTCCGCTGCGGCGGGAGTTGAAGTTCAGACGGAAATAGTCTGGGAAGACAGCCCGGGTATACCCAAGATAGCCTTTATTAATAAGATGGAACGCGAACATGCTGATTTTTATAAAGTCCTGAACGAAATGAAAGATACTTTTTCAGACAATATTGTGCCGGTGCAGTTGCCTATTGGTGCCGAAGACAGCTTCAAGGGCGTAGTTGATCTGATGAAAATGAAGGCCCTCCTGTTTGAAAAAGCCACCGGCAAAATAACCGAGGCGGAAATTCCTGCCGATATGATGGATGAAGTGGAGAGCTACAAAGAGGAACTGATTGAAGCTGCCGCCGAGGCAGACGATGATCTTTTGAATAAATACCTGGAGGGCGAAGAACTGACCGATGATGAAATATTGTCCGGAATCAAGAAAGCGGCTGAATCCGGTTCAGCGGTTTTTGTATTCTGTGGTTCGGCTCTCAACAATATGGGGGTACAGCCGGTGATGGATTTCATCATTGACTGTATGGCCAGTCCGGAACATAATGCTCTGGTGCAAGGCAAAAACATAGAAGAGGAACCGCTGGTGGCACAGGTGTTTAAAACTATTGCTGACCCGTATATCGGACGTTTGACTATGTTTAGAATATTTACCGGCAAACTTAAAGCCGACAGTGTCATCTACAATGCTAGCAAAGAGAAAGATGAAAAAATTACTCAGCTCCTGGTAATGACCGGTAAAGAACAGGCAGCCGTACCTGAGCTGAACGCAGGTGATATAGGAGCACTGGCCAAATTGACCACGACCGGCACCGGTGATACCTTGGCTACCAAGGCCAACCCGGTAGTACTGGACCCGATAAAATTCCCCGAGCCTACTTTGAGCATGGCCATCGAGCCGAAGAGCAAGGGCGATGAAGATAAACTTAGTGGAGCCATGCAGAAACTTATAGAGGAAGATCCCACCATCACCATAACCAAGAACACTGAAACCAGGCAGACCCTCGTTAAGAGTATGGGTGATACCCATATGGACATACTTATTGAAAAACTGTCCCGCAAATTCGGGGTTGACGTGGTAACCCGGGAAATGCGCATTCCTTATCGTGAAACTATACGTGCCACGGTTGAAGTGGAAGGCAAGCACAAAAAGCAGAGCGGCGGTCATGGACAATATGGACATGTTTGGATCAAATTTGAACCCAGTGAAGAAGGCAATTTCGAATTTGCCGAAAACGTATTCGGCGGAGCCGTGCCCAGGAATTTCTTCCCGGCCGTAGAAAAAGGCTTGATCGAAGCTTTAGACGAAGGAGTTTTGGCCGGCTATCCGGTTACCAATATAAAGGCGACCCTGTATGATGGTTCCTACCATTCCGTAGACTCATCTGAAATGGCCTTCAAGATGGCAGCCCGGATCGCCTTTAAGAAAGGTATGGAAACAGCCAAGCCGGTACTGCTGGAACCCATAGTTGATGTGGAGATTGAAGTACCTGATACCTACATGGGCGATATTATCGGTGACCTGAACAGTAAGCGCGGAAGAGTCCTGGGGATGGAACCGTCCGGCAAAAAACAGCTTATAAAAGCTCAGGTGCCGCAGGCGGAAATGGCTCGTTATACTATCGACTTAAAATCAATGACCCAGGGCCGCGGCAAATTTAAGATGGAGTTCTCCCATTATGAAGAAGTCCCTAACCAGTTCGCTGATAAAATCATAGAAAAAGCCAAACAGGATAAGGAAGAAACTAAAGCATAAAAAGGGGGCGTAAGCCCTCTTTTTTAATGCTACTCCCTCTAATAAAGGATTTGGAAAAATCACATGGAAGTTAAAGTGAAAAATGCAATAGGGAGGAGTAGCAATGCTTAATAAACTGGCGAATGGGATATGGGTGGTTGCACCGGATAAGCCGCCGCGCTATCCTTATGCTAATTGCATGTATATAGAGGGTGAAAGATCCATCGTAATTGACATAGGGGCAGGGGCAAGGGCCTTTGCCGACATACCTGTCAATGAGATCGCTAAAGTTCTTATCAGCCATTTCCATTTTGACCATATACATGGTGCCCAATTATTCACCAGAGCCGGATTATATGCCGGCCGCGAGGAAAAGGAGACCTATAGTTGTAAGGAAGCTTATATTTCCTTTCATGGTTATGACCTGTGGGAAGAACTGATGCCGGGGATAGACCGGGAAGCCTATGGAAAGGTTATGCCCTTGGGCGATGATGTCCTGGCTCAACCGGGATTCAGACCTTTGACATTGGCTGGAACATTCCGGGACGGAACCGTTTTTGATACCGGCCGGACTACGGTGAGAGCGGTTCATCTGCCCGGCCATACCCGCGGTCATTATGGTTTTTATATAGATAAAGAAAACATCCTGTTTTCAGGTGACATTGATTTGGCGGCCACCGGGCCCTGGTACAGCAGCAGCAGTGCTGATGTCGGACAGCTCATTGCTTCGGTCAAATTAATTCAGGAAATTAATCCCAGCATACTGGTAACTTCCCACCGCAGGATATTTACTGCAGGGATAATAAGCGGATTGGATAATTATATCGGCATTGTTCTTGCCCGTCATGAACGCATCTTAAACCTCTTAAAAGAACCGATGACCCTCCACCAGCTAAGCGCCTACAAATTGGTATTTCCCGATCGTCGGAATACTTATGAATTATTCTGGGAAAAAATGACGATAAGAAATCATCTCCACTATCTGCTTGCGGCTGAACTGATTGTGGAGATAGAAAAGGGCGTATTTTTACGGAAATAAGGCTTAATAGGAATTTATACGCTGAGGACGCTGAATATTATGAATGACGCTGATTTTTTTAAATTCTAAACACTTTAAAAGGCTGCACAACCATAAGTTAACAATTGCAGGGGTGGGGTGTTAAGGTTAGCGCAGCACCGGTAAAGGCGACTCT
>ENA-UOOI01000111-UOOI01000111.1-fermentation-metagenome-genome-assembly--contig:-NODE-111-length-97786-cov-6.784838_pt1 | contig 97786 bp, 81 predicted proteins | sample MGYA00245779_ERZ724027 | MGnify/ENA primary metagenome ERZ724027 (study PRJEB28704, sample SAMN03018318) | fermentation metagenome | biome: anthropogenic terrestrial biome; feature: soil; material...
GAGCAGGGGACTGAAAATCCCCGTGTCGGTGGTTCGATTCCACCTTTGGGCACCACAGTGCGGATGTGGCTCAGTTGGTAGAGCGTCGCCTTGCCATGGCGAAGGTCGCGAGTTCGAATCTCGTCGTCCGCTCCAGTTTTTTTATGGCGACGTACCCAAGTGGCTAAGGGAGAGGTCTGCAAAACCTTTATGCCCCGGTTCGAATCCGGGCGTCGCCTCCATAAATAATTTTAAATAATTTTGTACTCAAGGTGATGCTATGTCACCTTTTTATATTTTTATATGTTACGGTATTGAACAAAAAAATTAATTTAGATATAATAGATATAGACGCAAATATAAATTTTGGGCAGTATTTGATTAAGTTATTTGATTTTTGGGTTGGAGCTGTGGGTTTATGGTGGATAAAAGCAAGAGAATTCTTGTTGCCGATGACTCTGTTATGACAAACAAGATTACCTCTGATATATTGAAAAAGGCCGGCTACGAAGTGATAGACGCATTTGACGGGGAAGAGGCCCTTATGCTTATCCAGCAGAAAAAGCCGGATCTTTTACTGACGGATATTGTCATGCCTAAGATGTCGGGCTTGGATATATGCGGTATTATCAGGGATGACCCTGCATATAACCTTATGCCGATAATTATTCTCTCTACGGCGGGGCAGGAAGAGGATAAACTTAAAGGCCTGGAATTGGGAGCGGATGATTACATAATAAAGCCGTTTAATGATATGGAACTGCTTATAAGGGTTAAAAATTTGTTCAAAAGGATAGACAGAAACCGCTTTGCGAATCCGCTTACCGGTCTGCATGGTAATCTCGATATAACTATGGAAATGACGAAGCGCCTTGATGCGGGAGAGAGTTTTGCCATATTGTACATTGATCTGGATAATTTCAAGGCATACAATGATTATTACGGCTTTTTACGGGGCGATAAGGCTATAAAGCTGCTGGCGGATATAATAGTTGAGGTATGCAAAAAAACGGGGAATGCGGGAGACTTTGTCGGCCATATAGGCGGCGATGATTTTGTCATTATTACGACTACAGAAAAGATGGAGACCATAAGTAGGGCGATAATCGATGCTTTTGATCATTCAGTTATGTTTATGTATGATGAAGAGGATTTAAAAAAAGGATACATTATTACCAAAGACAGAATAGGCAATGAAATGAAATTTCCGGTCATGACCGTTTCCATAGGAATTGTAATAAATGAAGGCCATAGATTTAGTAATCCCTTGGAAATAGGTAAGACGGCGGCTGAGGTGAAAGCTGTGGCCAAAAGCTTTGACGGGAAAAGTTATTATTTTATAGACAGGAGGAGGAGTTAAGTACTCCTTTTTTTACGGGTGATTATATGGAAAAAAATGACATCAATTTATTGGTGGACCGCCGCGCAGCGGTACAGATAAAAACATTGACTGAGTGGGGAATGAAAGTATTGCCAGTATTTCTACACGGCAATTTGCAGGTACCCTTGTCTTCTCATCCAGATATGCTGATATATCCATTGTATGAGAAAGTAATATATGCTCCGGGTACATCATATGATACACTACGAAGTATTTTGCTGGCGGGTTTTGATATAATAGAGGGCAAGACTGTACTGACAAGCAATTATCCGGGCGATATTGCATATAATGTAGCAAGGATCGGCAATAAGGTTTTTCATAATACCAGGTATACCGATACGATCCTTAAGGGTATTTTGCAAGACTATGATATGAAGTTTGTCAACGTCAATCAGGGTTATTCGAAATGTAATATCTGTGTTATCGGGGATAATGCCGCCATTACGGAAGACAAGGGAATAGCGGAAGCAATGGAGAGGGAAGATATAGATGTTTTGCGCATACCGCCGGGCAATGTAAGACTTCCGGGTTATGAGTATGGTTTTATCGGCGGAGCGAGCGGCTGCATTGGTAAAAATACCATAGTACTTACGGGACGAATACAAGACAGGGAAGTAAGTAGTAAAGTTGAGAAATTCATTGAAAAACATAATTTTATTTTAAAATATTTATCTGATGATGAAATAATAGACATTGGTTCTATAATTCCGCTAATTAAGGAATGATATGTGCAGCATAAAGAGTCGGGCTAAACACATACTACTGGAGAAAGGAAGTGGTTACAATTGGCTTATTTCTCCGTTACTTTGAATGATGATGAAAATAAATTTTTTAAAGGGCTGAGCGCCGGCCTGGCCAAAATGGATGAGGGAGAGTACTTTTTGGTAGACAGGCGTATGGTCAATAAAAGATATTATATGTACTCCATAGAATGTTCCGAGGGTTATATACCAACGAGGGATTCTTATCTCTCGGCCATGAACGTATTATCCGAAGCTCTAAGTAAACACATCGTAAGGGTCTACGAAACAAGGTTATTGAAAAAGATGATAGACAGATGCTATTATTATTTCAGTAAGGACGAAAAAGAGATCATTTACAATAATGCCAAATTGCTCTCGGAAGAGTATAATAAGGAGCTAAGCAACTATAAAATAAACGAACTGGGAAACGATATAAATGAATTATTGCGGGAGACACAGGAGATCAACCTGGACGGTTTTTTGTTTTTCAGAAGCAAAGGATATTTAAAGGGGCTCAGAGAAATTGCCGACAGGGCCGTGGATGAATATCTCATGGAAAGAGAATACAATGACTTTATCAGGTTGCTGAAATATTTTGTGGATCTTCAAAGCCCGAAACTGGAAACCGTAAATATTGTGATCAAGGATGAAACATATCAACTGCTGGACGGAGATCTTAAAGAACTAGACGACCATTTTATTGAATCGTCGATACAGGAAAGCTTGGAATCGGATATGAACGCCGATGACATTTTGATAAGTTTTTTACTCACGATGGCGCCGGCAAGAATAAATATTCATTTTGCGGGAAGAGCAATGAATAAAGAGATAATAGATACCATTATCAATGTATTTGGCGAAAGAGTAAAAATTTGCTGCGGATGCGATCTATGCAATAATATAAGTAGTATAACAAAAAGCAATTAAAGGCAACCAAATGATGCATGGTTGCTTCTTTTTATTGATGAAAAAGTTATAAGTTGTTAAATATAGTAAATGTAAATTTAATCATATAAAATTGTTATGTTCTATTTACTTTGACCTCTTTTATGGTTAGAATGTAATTAGAGGAATCCATTTCCGGTTCCTACTATGTTCGAACGAGGTGGTTAAATTGTTTAAAGGAGTTATTGTCCCAACGCTGACCCTCTTTGACAATGACAGAAAGATTGATTATTATGCCAACGAGGTTCAGATGAACAGGTTGATAGAGAACGGAGTAGACGGTCTTTTCTACATGGGTACAACAGGAGAGTTTATGCATTTGAGTATCGACGAAAGAAAGCAAATGATTAAATGGGCCGTCAAAACCGCAGACAGTAGGGTTAAAATCCTGGTTGGGACAGGCTCGACAAACATTTTTGAGACTGTGGAGCTTACTGACTACGCTCAGGAGCAAGGGGCGGATGCCGCGGTCGTAATAACGCCCTATTATTTAAAGCTAACGCAGGAAGAGCTCTACCACTATTACAGGAAGATAATAAAACACACCTCTATGCCGATAATCATATATAACTATCCCGAGCTTACAGGCAATAATATTTCTCCTCAAACCGTTTCCCATCTTGCCGTCGAATATGAAAATCTTGTGGGCATAAAAGAGACTATCGAAAGTGTTTCCCATATAAGAAAAATGATACTTGAGGTTAAATCAATAAGGCCGGATTTCTCTGTGCTGTGCGGCAATGACGACCACACAATAAACACCCTTATAATGGGCGGGGACGGTGTTGTGGGGGCTCTTGCCAATATTCGCCCCGATGTATTTGTGTCGCTGTATAATGCATTTATTGCGGGAGATTGGGAATCGATAAGAGAATATAATGCCAAGATATTAAATCTTATGCGGCTTTATGATTTCAATCCGGTGTCCATGATCGCTTTGAAGAAGGCTCTGGAAATTATGAAAGTGGGCGGGAATCCCAAGGTTAGGCTACCTCACACGAGTCTTACGGAGGTCGAAGCCAGGGACATAAAGAGCATCTTAGACGATATTTAGGATGTTGACAATATGATAATGTATGATATAATTATTCACAATAAAGGCAATGAAGAGGAAAGTAATCCGGCGGGATCTTAAAGAGAGTTGGTGCCAAGGCTGAAAGCACTTTCAGGGGAACGCTGGGCGAAGACCACCTCCGAGCTGTGGGCTGAAATCACAGTAAGCCTCCCCGGCCTGGCCGTTATCTCAATGAGAAGTAATTAGGGTGGAACCACGAAGGCCCCTTCGTCCCTGTATGGGAACGGAGGGGTAATTTTATTTTAAGGGAGTTGATATTTCATGATCAAACTGACTTTGCCGGACGGCAGTATAAAAGAGGTTGAAGAGGGCACAAGGGTTCTAGACGTGGCAAAAGCCATAGGGAGCGGCCTGGCCAAAAATGCTCTGGGCGGCATGGAGGACGGCAGCGTAGTCGAGCTGAATCATCCTTTGACCAGGGACTGCCGGCTTAAGATATTGACATTCAGTGATGAAGAGGGCAGGCGCATATTGAGGCATACGGCGTCGCACATCATGGCTCAGGCGATAAAGAGGTTGTTCCCGGAGGCTAAGCTTGCCATCGGTCCGGCCATCGACACCGGTTTCTATTATGATATGGACATCGACAGGCCGTTCACACCGGAGGATTTTGAAGCGATCGAGGCCGAGATGAAAAAGATCGTAAATGCGAATTATCCCATCATAAGAGAGGTAAAGACCAAGGAAGATGCGGCGCAGTTTATGAAGGAGAAGGACGAACCCTATAAGGTGGAACTCATAGAGGATCTGCCCAACGGTGAGACGATCACATTCTATTCCCAGGGAGAGTTTACGGACCTATGCGCAGGCCCGCACCTTCCATCGACGGGAATGGTAAAAACCTTTAAGCTGCTCTCCGTTGCAGGCGCTTATTGGAGAGGTGACGAGCACAACAAGATGCTGCAGAGGATATACGGCACAGCTTTTACGAAACAGAAGGACCTCGATGATTACATCAATATGTTGGAGGAAGCAAAAAAGAGAGATCACAGAAAACTGGGCAAAGAGCTGGATCTTTTCAGCATACAGGATGAGGGACCGGGTTTCCCTTTTTTTCATCCCAACGGCATGATACTGAGAAATGAGCTGGAGAGTTTTTGGCGGGAGGAACATGCCAAAAGAGGCTACCAGGAGATAAAGACCCCGATCATACTTGATGAGGAACTCTGGCATAGATCGGGGCATTGGGACCACTATAAGGAGGATATGTATTTTACCGAGATCGACGGGGCGACCTACGCCATAAAACCCATGAACTGCCCCGGTGCTATCCTGGTATACAATACCCATCTGCACAGCTACAGAGAGCTGCCGATAAGGCTGGCCGAGCTGGGACTGGTCCACAGGCATGAGCTTTCGGGAGCGCTTCACGGGCTGATGAGGGTAAGGTGTTTCACGCAGGATGACGCCCATATTTTCATGACTCCCGACCAGGTGAAGGGCGAGGTATTGGGCGTTATTGATTTGGCGGATCACTTTTATAACCTCTTTGGTTTTGACTATAATGTGGAGCTGTCGACGCGACCGGAGAACTCTATGGGAACGGACGAGCAATGGGTCATGGCTACGGATGCCTTGAAGGATGCCTTGGAATCCAAAGGTATGGACTATAAAATAAATGAGGGCGACGGAGCGTTTTACGGACCCAAGATCGACTTCCATCTGAAGGACAGTCTTGGAAGGACGTGGCAGTGCGGCACCATACAGCTTGACTTCCAGATGCCGGAGCGGTTCGACTTGGTCTATATAGGTCAGGACGGCGAAAAACACAGGCCGGTAATGGTACACAGAACCATTCTCGGCAGCATAGAGAGATTCATAGGCATACTCACCGAACAATTTGCCGGAGCCTTTCCAGTATGGCTTTCGCCGCTGCAGGTAAGGGTAATACCTATTACGGACAGGCACAGGGAATATGCCGAGAGCGTACTCATGGCTGTAAAGGATGTCGGCATCAGGGCCGATATGGACGACCGGAATGAAAAGATAGGATATAAGATAAGGGAAGCACAGGTACAGAAGATCCCATACATGCTCGTGGTGGGCGATAAAGAAGCCGAGGCGGGAAACGTGGCTGTGAGAGAGCGCAAGGCAGGCGATATCGGTTCTATGACGACGGACGATTTGATAAACATGGTGAAGGACAGGATAAAGAGTAAATCTATAGAATGAAGTGGGGATATTTTCCCCACTTTTTATGGTATAATTTCAGAGGGAGGTGTTGCATTATGCCAGGAACAAAACACGGAGGAGACATATACTCCATAGCCAGAGAATATGGCTTTAGTCCCGAAGAGGTAATAGATTTCAGCGGAAATATAAGTCCTCTGGGTACTCCGGATTCACTAAAAAGGGCGATCATAGATAATATAGACATACTTTCCCAATACCCCGACCCGGAATACGTAGATTTGAGGGAGGCCATATCCGGTTATACGGGAGTGGCAGCCAAAAATATAATCGTGGGAAACGGCGGCACGGAACTTATATCCCTGTTTTTCAAGGTACTGAATCCTAAAGCGGGATTGGTGCTGATGCCTACATACTCCGAATATGAAAGAGAAATAAAGATAAACGGGGGACGGTATGAGTATTACAGGCTGAAGGAAGAGGATGATTTCGCGCCCGATGTGGATGACATAATGAACTGCATACACGGCCATGATATACTCGTCATGTGTAATCCCAACAATCCTACCGGTGCGGCCGTTGTGGCGGGAGAGATGGAGAGAATATTGGACAAGGCCGCGAAGGAAGGCTGCTTTGTATTTGTCGATGAAACATATGCGGAGTTTGCCGATGATGCCAAACACATCAGCTGCGCCGGACTTGTGGACAGGTACGATAATCTGTTCGTCATAAGGGGGATATCCAAGTTTTTTGCGACCCCGGGCCTGAGGATAGGTTATGGCCTGACAAGCAATACAAGTGTGATCGGCGATATCCTTGCCATAAAGGACCCATGGACGATAAGCTCCATAGCAGAGGCGGCGGGCCAGGCCGTTTTTAAAGACATTGAATACCAGAATTCGACGAAAAAATGGATGCGGGAAGAAAAGGAGTTCATTCTAAATAAAATCAAAGAAATAAAAAATATAAAGGTATACGGCTCCGATTCGAATTTCTTTTTATGTAAAATATTGAGTAGCCATACCTCGTCGGCTCTGCGGGAATTTATGCTCTCTTACGCCATAGACATAAGAGACGCGGCAAACTTCCACTATTTGAATGACAAATTCTTCAGGTTTTGCGTGCTGAAGAGGGAGGACAACGAGAGACTCATAAGACTCCTCGGAGAATTTTTTAACGGTTGACATATACCACATAAAATGTTAAAATAATTCAAGATAATGAAGTAGAAGCATCCGCTTCTCACCCCAGCTTTACGGCTGTGGGTCAATACAAACTCAGTGTATTGGAGCGGGTGTAATACCCGTTTTTTTGTTGGGAAAAATTAGGAGGTGCATTTTTATAAGTAAAGAACTTCAGATTAATGAAGAAATCAGAGACCGGGAAATACGTCTTATCGACGCCGAAGGCAATCAACTTGGCGTGATGTCTGCCAAAGAGGCGCTGGTCATAGCGACGGACAAACAGTTGGATTTGGTCAAGGTATCGCCGGGAGCCAAACCGCCGGTTTGCAAGCTCATGGACTACGGTAAATACAGGTATGAACTCAATAAAAGGGAAAAAGAAGCCCGTAAAAATCAAAAGTTCATCAATGTGAAAGAGATCAGGATGAGGCCGACCATCGAAGAGCACGATTATATGGTCAAGGTCAAAAAGGCTCTGGGCTTTTTGGAGGACGGAGACAAGCTGAAGTTGACCATAAGATTCAGAGGAAGGGAACTGGACCATACCGAGCTTGCCGAAAAGCTTTTGTTTGATTTTGCCGAAAAGCTGAAGGATGTAGGGAAGGTCGATAAAAGGCCGGAGTTGGAAGGAAAGAATATGAGCATTATGATTTCACCGATCAATACTAAATGAGGAGGAAATATTTATGCCAAAAATGAAAACACATAGAGGCGCTGCCAAACGTTTTAAATATACGAAAAATGGCAAAGTAAAGAGATTCAAGGCCTATAAGAGCCACTTACTTAGCAGTAAGACGAGGAAACGCAAGAGAAATCTTCGCAAGGGGACCATGGTTGACGCAACCGATATGAGACGTATAAAGATTATGTTACCATATTCGAAATAGGAGGAATTATATATGGCGAGAATAAAAGCAGGCAAAGCAACACATAAGAGACATAAGAAAATATTAAAATTAGCCAAGGGCTATTTCGGAGCCAAGAGCAAGAGATACAGGATGGCCAATCAGGCAGTCATGAAATCTATGCAGTATGCATATATAGGGAGAAAGCTTAAAAAGAGAGACTTCCGTAAATTATGGATAACCAGGATAAATGCTGCCGCAAGGATAAACGGCATGTCATACAGCAGATTGATAAGCGGTTTGAAGTTGGCGGGCGTGAATATAAACAGAAAGATGTTGGCAGACTTAGCCGTAAATGATCCAGGTGCATTCTCAGAGTTAGTCGCACTGGCAAAAGAAAAGCTCGACGCATAAAGGCCTTATGGCCTTTTTAAATTATGGCATCATTGTAAATGATATAATTGTCATAAGCGAAAAGTATAACCTCAGGAAATTTGAGAAAAAGGTGAAGAGGTATGATGACCCTTTCAAGCAGGCAAAACCCTTTAATAAAGGATATTTTATCTCTCAGACAGAAGAAATACCGTTATGAATCTAAACATTATATGATCGAAGGCACTAAGAATGTCAGGGAAGCCTTGAGATATGGAGCTCATCTGGATCATATCCTGATAGATGAGGAACAGCCGGATCTACTGGAGGAGTTTGGGGAAGACTCGGATAGGGCCGTGCTTGTGCGGGACAATATTTTCAAGGGGCTCACCGATGAAAAAACTCCTCAAGGCATAATGGCTGTCGCCCGTTTTTATTCCCATTCCATGGACGAGATTTTGCAGGAAGGGGATCGTTTTTTAATACTGGACAGGATACAAGATCCCGGAAATATGGGCACCCTTATAAGGTCGGCGGATGCTTTCGGCGCCGATGGCATATTGATATCGTCAGACAGCTGTGACGTTTACAGTCCTAAGGTCGTCAGAGCCGCTATGGGGTCGACTTTCCATGTTCCGTTTGCATGTGCGGATACAGGGAGGATCATGGAAGCCTTAAAGGAAGCGGGGGTGTTTATCATAGGGACCAGCCCCCATGCCGATGTGGGTATTGGAGATATGGAGATAAAGCGGCCGGTGGCGGTGATACTTGGCAATGAGTCCGGCGGTATAGACGACGAGATAATCGCAGGGTGCGACGACATAGTTAAAATAGATATGAAGGGCAGAGCGGAGTCATTAAATGCAGCGGTGGCAGGTTCTATACTGATGTATGAGATCTTTTTGAAGAACAAATAAAAAAGGGCTTTATGCTCTTTTTTTATGACAGGGTAAAATACAGAAGCAAAACGGTAAGGAGAATTATAAATATTGTAGTGAGCCATGCAATGATGTTGAATGGTTTGGAGTTTATGTAGTCCCCCATAAGTTCTTTGTTATTTATCAGCTTTATTATGAAGATCAGTATAATGGGGACCAGTATGCCGTTGACTACCTGTGATATCAGCATCACATCTATCAGGTTTACTTTAAACAGGGTTATGACACCCGCTCCTATTATAATGAGAGCGGTATATAGGGAATAGAAGATGGGGGCTTCGTAAAATTCGTTATCAAGGCCGCTTTCCCATCCAAAGGCCTCGCATATTACATAGGAAGTAGACAGCGGCAGTACGCTGGCCGACATTACCGAGGCGCCGAACAATCCTGCGCCGAACAAAATATAGGCATACTCTCCCGCCAAAGGTTTCAGGGATAATGCGGCATCCGCAGCGGTATTTATGGTGATCCCGGCGGTATGCAGGGTGACGGCGGTGGTGACAATGATAAAGAAAGCTATTAAGTTGGCTAATATGGCACCCGTATATGCGTCCAATCTCTCATATTTATAATGCTTTATGGTTATGCCCTTATCAACGACGCTGGACTGCAGGAAAAACTGCATCCACGGCGCTATGGTCGTACCCGCCATACCTATGAAAAGCTGTATAAAGTGCCTGTTCATCTCTATGGTCGGCATAGTCATATTCTTAAGTACGTCGCCCCAGCCCGGCCTTACGATAAAGGCCGCTGCGATATATGACAGCAGCGTTATGGAAAGAGCCAAAAAGAACTTTTCCGCCGAGGAGTAATTCCCCTTGATGATTATTAGCCATATGATGACAGCAATGATTGGGACGGATATATATTTGCTTATATGGAACAGTTCCATACTCGCCGCAATTCCTGCAAACTCAGAGATGATGAGCGTTATGTTTGCGATCATGAGCGTCAGCATGGCAAAGAAGGTCCATTTTACGCCGAACTGTTCCCTTATAAGCGAGGCCAGGCCCTTTCCTGTGACCGCGCCCATACGGGCGCACATCTCCTGAGCGACGCACAGGCTGAAGGTCATGAGGAATATTCCCCACAGCATTTTATAGCCATATGATGCTCCAACGCTGGCGTAAGTGGTTATGCCGCCCGCGTCATCACCCGCTGCGGCAGCAATGAGGCCGGGCCCTATTATATTTAAGATAAGAAGTACGTTTTTAAACCTGCCTTTGTCCAATCGCATGTTAAACACCCGCCATACTTGTAAACCATTTCTTGCGGATGGTTGGAATTTCATCCATTATGTCGTTAATTATCAATACGCCGGAAAGCGCTTTGTCTTCATCAACTACTGGTATCGCCAGCAGTCCGTATTTAATAAACAACTCGGCGGCGTCCTTTATATGATCCGTATCCTTAAGCGTGACCAGATCGGTGCTCATGATACTCTTGATCGGTGCGTCTGACGCAGATATTACCAAATCTCTTAATGAAATTATCCCAACGAGATGTTCTCCCTCGTCCTGAACATACAAATAATACGGGACCTCCGAGGACGGTTTTATTAGGCGAAGAGAATCCAGCGTATCTTCGACGGTCATTTCAGGCGAAAAGGATATATACTCCGTGGTCATTACCGAGCCGACTTCATCGTCTTCATAATTCATAAGCTCCCTTATTTCTTCGGCATTTTCAATTTCCAAACGGCTCAGTATGGAGTCCACCTCGTCCTTGCTGAGATTTTCCAACAGGTCTGCGGCGTCGTCGCTGGACATATTGGATATGATCTTTACGGCCTTGTCTTCATAAACATTCTCAATTATATTCTTTTGTATCTCCGGTTCGATCTCGCCAAGAATATCTGCCGCTTTTTCCTCATCCAGGCTGTTTATGAAGGAGGTACGGTATTCGCTGCTCATATCCTCCAAAATGTCCGCTATGTCGGCGGGGTGCATATTCAAAAGTTTTCTATAGGGTATGATAAGCCTTAGACTGTCCTCACGCTCAAGCGGCTCAACCCCATGCCACGGTATCAGTATGTCCTTATTTAGCCTCCTGCTGAGACTTATAAGGCCAAGCCTGCGCAATAATCCTGAAAAGCCGGTATCTACGGAGTTGACGTAATAAAGGCCGTTTTTCCGCATAATAAAGATGTCGTTGACCCGTACGACTTTTTTGCCGTTGACGTCCACGATCTGTTTATCCAATAGGTTTTTTGCCAAAAATATGCCGCTGTTCGGGTGTTTTAACAAGAGGGGGCGGTCAACGGTCAGAGATATGCCTTTATTATCATATATGGTCATGTCTTTCCATTTGAGCTCTATATGGCTGTTCTTTTTATCCCTTATGAGAATCGAGACTATGCGGGGAAAATCTTCTTCCACGGTCGCATACATATCTTCAATTTTTCCCAAAAAGATTCCGTTTATGTCGTATACGGGTTTAGATAATACTCTGCTGAAAAAAATCTCATTCACCATGGACATGAGAAATCCCTCCCTTTTAGGAGAGGACTCCCCTCGCAGGCGGGATATGGAGCCTCTCCCGATTATTATTTGCATAGCATCGATATATATTACTGCCGTCAGGATCCATGATCCCCACCTCCAAATAAAAAGATCTTTCACAGACAGTGAAAGACCATAAATCTCTATCTTTACACCGTCTGAGCTTTGGCACTGTCCGGCATAGGGTCTTCACCCAACTGCGTTAAGTAGAACCTTGATACGGTAATACCTGTTTACCCATTGGCATCTCTCGATGTTTCCGGGCAGCAGTATCTCTCCGGACAGGAGCCTCACCTATCGGTGGATATTAATATTCTATTGTCATATTAGCATTTTTCCCTGGGGTTTTCAACTGTTTATCCAAGCTTTTTCTCATTGCCGTAGACTTTTGGCGATTTACATATTAAAATCAGATATGAGAGAGGAAGTGTGTTTATGGATACGGGTGTTTTTCAGCTGATCATACAGAAATATGCGGGTAAAATATATAACACATGCCGCAGGCTGATTGCGGGATATGATGCCGAAGACGTGTCCCAGGAGGTATTGATCAAGATATACAGGAATATAGATAAATTCAAGGGAAACTCCGATATATCCACGTGGATCTATAGGATCACCATAAACACATGCAGGGAATACTGGCGCCGGAATAAGGATTATGTAAAGATATTGGAGCTCAAAGAGGATATTATTATAGACGGTTCAAATACGGACAAGGGTATAATCGACAGAGAAATAAAGAAGTATATAACCGAGGCGCTTATGTCGATGGATATGGATAAGAGGACGGCCGTGGTATTGAGGGACATCGACGGCTTAAGCTATGAGGATATATCAAAGATATTGGGTGTTCCTATCGGCACGGTGAAGTCAAGGATCGCCAGGGGGAGAGAATACATAAAAAAATTTTTGGATGACAGGGAACTTTTATGAGTTTTATGCATCTAAATATACGAAAAGAGGGATCAAAGTGGACTGCGGAGAAGTCAAAAAGAGCCTGCCGCTGTATATAGACGGTACTTTAAAGGGAGAGGAGGCCGGCGAGATCGAAAGGCATCTTGCCGGCTGTGAGGATTGCCGATCCGAGATGGCTAAATATATAAGGATAAGAGAAGCGATGAGCGGATTTGAGGAAATGCCCCTTCCCGAAGGATATGAGCTGCGGCTGAAAGAGAGGATGGATGCAGGAACAAGGGCCAGGTCGGTTTTCACGAAGTATTTTGCGGCCGCAGCCGCGGCTGCGGCCCTGTTTTTGGGCATATTCTTTGCGAATACCGGCAGTACAAAGGACAAATATACGGCGGATTCCGCTCGATCGACTACAAGCGGGATTCAGACAGCGGATAATAATACCTTCAAATCACCGGCAAAGAAAGCGGCTCCGCAGTATGCCGAGAATAGAGAAGGGAGTGTTGATAAAAACATAAAGGCCAAACAAAATGTGCCGTCTGCCTTGCAGACTGAAGAAATGCCGGATATTGAATCTCAAGATAAGGCGGTGTCCGAGGAAGACAGAGGAAATGAGGATACCGGTGAGGCGCCGAAGCAGTCCTTATATGGTATAAAATCCGCCGAAACAGCATCGCCTGAGACTGAAGCATCTGTCGAGGAAACATTGAAAAAATATGACGCAGTTATCTTACGGACGTCGGAAGAAAACGGATATACGGTGATAACGGCGAGCGTGGACGAGGACATGGAAGAGCGGCTTATTCAAGACTTAAACTCCATTGCGGAGAAAATCGAAAAAGATGACCGGGGCAACTTAAAAATATTTGTGAGGAGTGATTAATGTGAGCAATAGGTTATACAAAACAATCACCGTGACAATGATAGCCATGGCAATGCTGGGATTTTCTTTGATTTCCAACAGCCTGTGGACAAATCGGGCGGATGCGGACGAGGTCAAAAATACGATAACGGTAAACGGCGAAGGGATCGTGAAGGTAAAACCAAATATGGCATATGCCAGTATGGGTGTTGACACAATAAGCAAGGAGGCAAAGGACGCGCAGAAAAATAATTCCGCAGCCATGAATAAGGTGATTCAGGTATTAAAGAGTATGGGTATAGCGGAGGACGATATCAAGACCACGGATTACAGTATATATCCCGAGCAGAATTATGACGAAAAGACGAAGCAGACCGTAATTACGGGATATCATGTCTCGAATACCGTAGAGGTGACCGTGAGGGATATAAACAGCGTTGGAAGCGTGATAGATAAGGCGGGAGATGCAGGCGCAAACAGGATGTATAATATCAGTTTTACCGTATCCGACGACAGCGCATATTATCAGCAGGCTCTGCAGGCAGCCGCTAAAAATGCAAAGGGTAAGGCGGATGCTATAGCCAAGAGTCTCGGAGTAAGCATCGTAGGCCCTGTCAGCGTTACCGAACAGAGTGCTGGAGGACCTATTGTATATGGCAGCATAAACAGCATGAAAGAGATGGCGGCGGATGGAGCAGGTACTTCGGTCTCCACCGGAGAACTCGAGGTAAAAGCTCAGATATCTATAGCCTATGGCTATTCAAAATAGACTCGGATGGTTTATTTAGGTTGTAGACAAACTGGCAGGCCGTGACAAAACGTGCAATTTTACGGTGGCGCGACTTTGTCATCGGTCTGAATAGACCATCCGGTCTACTTTTTTAGATATGAATAATATGAAAGGGAAATGCTAAAATTAAACTTTATAAATTATTTTCTGTTAAAAAAAAGGAATTGTTATATTTATGTCGAAATAAATAACCTGTTAAAAATATATTTTGCAACTTCAAGGAGGGATCTTTATGAAAAGATTTATAACACCTATATGTGTCGTACTTTTAACACTGTCTCTCATTACCGGGTGCGGAGGACAGCAGCCCCAGAAGCAGCAGCCTGCGGGACCATCTCAACAGCAGCAGGCTGTGGAATTCAAAGACGGGATCTATACTGCGGAAGAGGCGGATTATGACGATCATGGCTGGAAAGCCGTTGCCACGGTTGCCGTGAAGGACGGCAAGATTGAACGGGCATTTTATGATGAAGTAAATAAAGACAACCAAATAAAGAGTCTTGACCAGGACTATGCGGCCAATATGAAGAAGCAGACAAAGGAGACTCCCTTGGATGCAGTCACAAAGTTGTCGGCGTCCTTGATAGATAAGCAAGACCCGGAAAAGGTTGACACTGTAACAAGCGCGACGGCTACGTCGGATAAATTTAAGACGCTGGCCGGCAGAGCTTTAGAGGGATCACCGGGGGAGAAGGGTGCCGGAGGTCTATACGACGGCTTATACAAGGCGGAAGCAAAGGATTTTGACGAGCATGGCTATAAGGCCTATGCCACAGTTATAGTCAAAGATGGTAAAATTGCCAATGCGTATTATGACGAGCTGAATAAAGACACCGGTACTTATAAGAGCCATGATGAGGATTATCAAAAGAATATGAAAGCGCAGGCGGGCGTGTCCGACAACGAGGCCTATACCAAATTGATCGATTCGCTCATTGCCAAACAGGATGCATCAAAGACCGATGCGGTGACAGGCGCCACAAGCACCACTGACAATTTCAAGGAACTTATGGGCAAAGCACTTTCATATGCAAAATAAAATATTTTTTGAAAGCATATCTTGTGGATATGCTTTCTGTTATAATAGCTATATAATAATAAATTGACGTGGTTAAGTTTGATGACTTTCGAAAATTAAATACAAAGGTGGGAAAATAGACCGTATGCTGATGGAAGGGTGGACCTGCATGAAAAAGCTATTCTCAGTTCTGATGGCGGTATTTATTGTATTCTCTTTGTCGTCATGCGGCAACACTTGGGGAAACGATGCCCAAACCGGCGATGTCAAACCTCCTGGTAAGAAGGCTGATATTGTGGACGGCAAGCCTGAAGAGAGTCCAGAGCCTGTGGATTATAATAAGGTAAAGCCCAACGAATTGGGACAGGTAATGATATTGATGTATCATGAGATAGGCGGCAAGGAATCGGAGTGGGTGAGGACACCGGATAACTTCCGCAAGGATCTTCAGGCATTGTATGACAAGAAATACAGACTGATTTCATTGAATGATCTTCTGGATGGGAATATAAAAACTGTGGCAGGATATACGCCCGTAGTCCTTACGTTTGATGACGGCGATCTGGGGCAGTTCAAGGTAAAAATGGTCGACGGCAGACCGCGGCCCGATCCCGATTCAGCTGTCGGTATTCTCCTGGATTTTTATAAACAGCACCCTGATTTTGGCAAGGCGGCTACGTTTTACATATATTATCCGCTGCCGTTCAGAGAAAAAGATTACATAGACTATAAACTCAAGTTTTTGGCTGAAAATGGTTTTGAGATAGGCAATCATACCTATACGCACTCCAGTCTGTCCAAGCTGGACGGTAACGGGATAGAAAAGGAATTGGGTTTAAATGTCCGGCATACCCAAGATCATCTGCAGGGATATGATGTAGATACCTTGGCTCTCCCTTATGGCAGCGTTTCCAAAGAATACGCCGGATATCTGCTAAAAGGGAGCTATGAGGGCACGCCCTATCATAATAAGGCCGTTCTCCTGGTGGGAGCCAATCCTTCCAAATCTCCTTATGATGCGGAATTTAACGATCTAAAAGTTCCGCGCATCAGAGCGAGCGAGATGGACGTCGAGGGGTTGGGCATATATGATTGGATTGCATACTTTGACAAACATCCCGACAAAAGATATATATCCGATGGTGATCCGAATACCGTCGTGGTGCGTAAAGACATGGCGGATAAAGTAAATAAAAGCATGCTTGATGCAAAAAAGATTGCCTCATATTAATGGGGTGATCTTTTTTTGATAAATTATTAACAACTAGTAAGAAATGTGTTATCATATTAGTGGGGAAACTATCTTTTATATAAATTATATTTTGAGAGGAGAGGTATGAATGTGGGAAAGTATTTTACTTAAAAAGGAAGGAGGCATAGCCGTTCTGACCATCAGCAGGCCTAAAGCTTTAAATGCTCTAAACACCAAAACGCTGTGTGAATTGAAGGAAGCTTTAAACGAGGTGCACGGCGACAAGGATGTAAGGGTACTGATAGTGACCGGCGGCGGCGACAAGGCGTTTGTTGCCGGGGCGGACATAACCGAGATGAAGGACAAGAACGCCATGGAGGGCAGAGAGTTTTCTGTTTTGGGGCAGAGGGTATTTGCCGAACTTCAGGACCTACCGATACCGACCATAGCGGCTATCAACGGTTTCGCCCTGGGCGGCGGGTGTGAGCTTTCTCTTGCCTGTGACATAAGGATAGCTAGCAGCAAGGCGAAGATCGGTCAGCCGGAGGTCACTCTGGGGATCACGCCTGGTTTTGCAGGTACACAGCGGCTTGCAAGGGCAGTCGGCCCGGCCGCTGCCAAAGAACTTATTTTTACCGGGGCTCCGATAAATGCTCAGGAAGCCTTGAGGGTAGGCTTGGTAAACAAGGTGGTCGAGCCGGATAAACTGATGGAAGAAGCACAGGCGCTGGCTATGAAAATGGCATCCAACGCTCCCATAGCCATAAAGCTTGCCAAACAGGCCATAAATAAGGGGACGGAGGTCGACATTAATACCGGAATGGCCTATGAGGCGGAGGTGTTCGGACTGTGTTTTTCCACTGAAGATCAGAAGGAAGGCATGGGTGCCTTTATTGAAAAGCGCAGGGCTCAATTCAAAAATATTTGAAATTGGCAAAGTATTTATTCACCAATAGGTGTAAAAAATAAAAAAACAGGGGGGATCTATATGAAAAAAGTCTGCGTTATAGGAGCGGGCACCATGGGATCGGGCATAGGCCAGGCCTTTGCTCAGGGAGGCTTCGAGGTATATCTGAGAGATGTGGATCAAAAGTTTGTGGACAGAGGCATAGGAATCATTACTAAGAACCTGGACAGGGACGTATCTAAGGGCAGAAAGACCGACGAGGAGAGAAATGCAATACTGGGACGCATACACGGCATAACGGATCTAAAGGATGCAAAGGACGCCGAGTTTGCCATTGAGGCAGTCTTGGAGGATATGAACCTGAAAAAACAGGTGTTCAAGGAGCTCGATGAGCTGCTGCCAGCGAATGCCATTCTTGCGTCGAATACCTCCTCGCTCTCCATCACCGAGATAGCCAGCGCCACATCACGGCCGGACAAGGTAATAGGCATGCACTTTTTCAATCCCGTTCCGGTTATGAAACTGGTGGAGGTGACTAAGGGGATAGCAACGTCGGACGAGACCTTTGACACAGTATTCGCACTGGCGCAGGATCTCGGCAAGACACCGGTAAAAGTCAATGAAGCCCCCGGCTTTATCGTAAACAGGATATTGATACCCATGATAAACGAGGCCATAGGCATATTGGCGGATGGGGTAGCCAGCGCAGAGGATATAGACAATGCCATGAAACTGGGTGCCAATCACCCGATAGGGCCTCTCGCTCTGGCTGATATGATAGGCAACGACGTATGCCTGGCCATAATGGAGGTACTGTATAATGAGTTTGGAGACTCCAAGTACAGACCGCACCCGCTGCTGAGGAAGATGGTAAGAGGCGGACTGCTTGGAAGGAAAACGGGCAAGGGATTCTATGATTACTCAAAATAGAAGGAGGCCTATCAATGAATAACGTAGTTATCGTAAGCGCTGCAAGAACAGCCGTAGGCAAGTTCGGAGGTGCATTTACATCAATACCCGCGACCGACATGGGAGCCATCGTGATCAAAGAGGCTTTGAAGAGGGCAAACTGCAAGCCGGAGGATGTGAACGAGGTAATACTCGGCAACGTCCTGCAGGCAGGTTTGGGCCAAAACCCGGCAAGACAGGCTGCAATTAAAGCAGGCGTGCCGGTTGAGGTCCCGTCCATGACCATAAACAAGGTATGCGGTTCAGGATTAAAAGCCGTGATATTGGGAGCACAGGCAATAATGCTGGGCGATGCCGACGTCATCGTGGCGGGAGGAATGGAGAACATGAGCAGGGCGCCGTATCTTCTGAATAATGCCCGCTGGGGATACAAGGTCGACGACGGTAAAATAGTCGACGAAATGGAATATGATGGATTGACTGACGTATTCAATCAGTATAAAATGGGAATAACGGCAGAGAATGTTGCGGAGAAGTATAATATAACCAGAGAGGATCAGGACAGGTTTTCGTTGGAAAGCCAGCAAAAGACGGAGAAGGCGCAGAAAGAAGGAAGATTTGACGATGAGATAGTGCCTGTGGAAATACCGCAGAGGAAGGGCGACCCCATAATCTTTAAAGAGGACGAATTTCCGAGGCATGGCTCCACATACGAGGGCCTGGCCAAGTTAAAACCTGCTTTTAAACAGGGAGGCACGGTAACGGCCGGCAACGCATCGGGAATAAATGACGGCGCAGCCGTGGTCGTGCTCATGTCTGAAGAAAAGGCGAAGAGCATGGGGCTCAAGCCGATGGCGAAAATAAGGTCATACGGTACTGCGGGAGTAGATCCCAGCATAATGGGGGTAGCGCCTATATATGCCACGAGGAAGGCCATGGAGAGAGCAGGTCTCACGGTAAATGACATGGACCTCATAGAGGCCAATGAAGCCTTTGCCGCACAGGCCGTGGCCGTGGCAAGAGAGCTCAAATTGCCGATGGATAGGGTAAACGTAAACGGCGGAGCAGTCGCGCTGGGACATCCTATCGGAGCATCCGGCTGCAGGATATTGGTGACGCTGTTATATGAGATGCAGAAGAGAAATTCAAAGTATGGGCTGGCTACGCTCTGCATAGGCGGCGGCCAGGCCTGCGCCATGGTCGTTGAAAGATAGTTTTAGAGAAGATATCGGATGAACGGCGGGCGATCCTATGAGACGGCTGACCGTGGAACTTATTTTTTAGCCTAATGTTAAATTGATTGATTGGGCTGCATTCAATGCAGCCTTATTAATTGATATAAAAACAGACAAGGAGGTATTATAATGGACTTTTCGTTTACTAAGCAACAAGAAATGGTAAAAAAAGTAGTAAGCGAGTTTGCCAAAAACGAGGTTGCTCCGGGCGCCGATGACAGGGATATCACGGAGGAATTTCCGTGGGAAATTGTACACAAGATGGCAGACATGCATCTCATGGGCATACCCTATCCAAAGGAATACGGCGGTGCAGGCGGTGACTATATAAGCTATATCATCGCCGTGGAGGAATTGTCCAAAGCCTGTGCTTCCACAGGGGTGATCCTGTCGGCGCACACATCCCTATCATGCTATCCACTGTACCATTGGGGAAATGAAGAGCAGAAGAAAAAATATCTCACGCCTCTTGCAAAGGGTGAAAAGCTGGGGTCCTTTGCCCTGACTGAACCCAATGCGGGCACGGATGCCGCATCTCAGCAGACGTCGGCAGTTTTAGAGGATGATCACTATGTGCTGAACGGCTCAAAGATATTCATAACCAACGGAGGAAAGGCAGACATCTATATAGTCTTTGCCATGACCGACAAGACGAAGGGAACGAGAGGCATAAGCGCCTTTATAGTGGAAAAGGGTTTTAAGGGATTTTCCATAGGCAAGATAGAGGAGAAAATGGGTATACGTGCCTCAAGTACTGCCGAACTTGTATTTGAGGACTGCATAGTTCCCAAAGAAAACCTGCTCGGTAAGGAAGGCAAGGGATATGGTATAGCCATGGAGACGTTGGACGGAGGAAGGATAGGCATCGCGGCTCAGGCACTGGGCATAGCGGAGGCTGCCCTGGAAGAGACTATAAAATATGCTAAGGAGAGGCAGCAGTTCGGACGCCCGATCAGCAAATACCAGGGTATACAGTGGTACATCTCCGATATGGCTACGAGGGTGCAGGCTGCCAAACTGCTTGTATTCAATGCTGCGTGGGAAAAACAGCAGGAAAAGTTGAAATCCTCTACTGCCGCAATGGCAAAGATCTATGCATCGGAAGCGGCAATGTATGTGACGACCAAAGCCGTTCAGATCTTCGGAGGCTATGGGTTTATAAAGGATTATCCTGTGGAGAGGTTTATGAGAGACGCAAAGATCACGGAGATATATGAGGGCACGTCGGAGGTCCAGAAGATGGTTATTGCAGGCAGTCTATTATAGACAAGGAGGACGGTATATATGAACATAGTTGTTTTGATCAAACAGGTACCGGACACCAATGAGGTCAGGATCGATCCTGTGACAAAGACGCTGATAAGGCAGGGTGTGCCGAGTATCATAAATCCCGAAGACAAAAATGCCATAGAAATGGCGTTGACATTAAAGCAAAAATACGGCTGTAAGGTCAATGTAGTTACGATGGGGCCGCCGCAGGCCGACGTCGCATTGAGGGAAGCCATGGCGATGGGTGCGGACGAATGCTATCTGATGACGGACAGGGCATTTGCCGGAGCCGATACCTATGCCACTGCAAAGGCGCTTTCAACTGCCATAAAGAAAGTTTTCCCAGACTGTGACCTTGTACTCTGCGGCAGGCAGGCTATTGACGGCGACACTGCGCAGGTAGGGCCGCAAACAGCTGAACAGCTTGGTATACCCCAGGTGACCTATGTCAAGGAAGTAGAGGTTACGGGGAATAAGCTGACGGTATCAAGGGCGATAGAGAATGGGCACGAGATCATAGAATTGTCGACACCCGCACTGCTTACTATAGTCAAAGAGGCAAATAAACCCCGCTATCCGTCTATGAGCGGTATATTTGATGCTTATCAGGCTGAAATCAAAACCATTACCAACGATGATCTTAAGCTCGATAATGGAGAGCTGGGGCTTAAGGGTTCTCCCACAAAGGTCGTCTCCACCGAGACGCCGGATACGCAAAGGAGCGGAGAGGTCTTTACGGGCAATCCGAAGGATTGCTGCGGTCAGTTGGCACAGAGATTAAAACAAAGACATCTTATCTGAGGAGGGATTTAACGTGGAGAGCAAAAATATTTGGCTTTTAGCCGAGCAGAGAGACGGCAAGGTAATGAATGTGGCCTATGAGCTGCTGGGTGCGGCAAGAAAACTTGCGGACAAAAAGAACTGTGAAGTGTGCGCCGTACTCGCCGGAGACAAGGTAAGACATCTGGCGGAGAGCTTGATACAACACGGTGCCGACAAGGTATATGTGGTTGAAAACCCGCTGTTTAATGTGTATACGACAGATGCCTATACCAATATCATGGAACAGATCATAAAGAATTTTAGCCCTGAGATAGTATTATACGGCGCCACAACGATAGGAAGAGACTTGGCTCCTAGGGTTGCGTCCAGAGTACACACCGGACTCACGGCAGACTGTACGGGACTGGATATAGATGAAGACGGCCTGCTTTTGCAGATAAGACCTGCCTTTGGCGGCAATCTGATGGCTACCATAAAGTGCCCGGAGATGAGACCGCAGATGGCCACGGTAAGGCCGGGAGTTATGGAAAAACTCGTCCCCGATGCTAACCGCAAGGGTGAAGTTATAATGTTCGACGCGCACATTACCGATGAGGACATCAGGACAAAGGTGGTCCAGATAGTAAAGGAAGCAAAACAAATAGTGAACCTGGAGGAGGCCAAGATCATCGTATCAGGCGGACGCGGACTCAAGTCTCCAGATGGATTTAAGCTGATAGAACAGCTGGCTGACGCTCTGGGCGGCGTAGTCGGCGCATCTCGCGCGGCCGTGGATTCGGGCTGGATAAGCAGCGATCATCAGGTCGGCCAGACGGGAAAGACGGTGAGGCCGGAGCTCTATGTGGCATGCGGTATAAGCGGAGCAATACAGCACCTGGCCGGAATGAGCGGCTCCCGGACTATCGTGGCTATAAACAAGGACCCCAACGCTCCCATATTCAAGATTGCGGATTATGCCATAGTTGGGGACCTCTATAAGGTGATACCCGTTTTGATCGATGAGATAAAAAATGAAAGAGGAGAAGACTCATCGGCATCGTAATTGTCACTGTATATAATTGATGAGAAGTACCTGCGGGGCGGACGATCTTTATGACGGCTTCCCACGGCAGGTATTTTTTTTGCAGCGGTTGTATTATTCGGGATTAATCATATATAATAGAAACGAGAGGAGGCAAGCAATTGAAAAAATCACTTATAGTGCTTATTGTGGTCGTAGTTATGGCGGTGGGACTTGTGGGTTACGTATTTGGTATGTATAACAATCTCGTCGCTGCGGAGGAGAATGTAAACAGCATGTGGAGCCAGGTGGACAATCAGCTTCAGAGACGTGCCGATCTGATACCCAATTTGGTGGAGACCGTAAAGGGATATGCGGCCCATGAGCAGGCGGTATTTGACAGTGTGAATGAGGCCAGATCAAAGCTTCTTTCGGCCGGCAGCGTGGGAGATGCGGCTCAGGCAAACCAGGAACTTACCGGTGCCTTGGGAAGACTGCTTGCCATATCCGAGGCTTATCCGGAATTAAAAGCGGATGCCAACTTCAGGTCGCTGCAGGACGAACTTGCGGGTACGGAGAACAGGATAGCAGTGGCCAGGATGGACTATAATAATGCGGTCAAGTCATACAATACGAAGATCAGGCGGTTCCCTACATCGACTGTGTCGGGAATGTTTGGATTTGAACAGAAACAATACTTCCAAGCGGAAGAGGGTGCAAAAGAGGTACCTAAGGTCGACTTTTCCGGGAGTGGTAAATAATGAAAAAAAAACTGCTGCCGCTGTTATTGATATTGTTCATAGTCATACCTGCGGTATCATACACAGCGCCGTCCATTCCCCCCAAACCGGAAACGATCGGCTATGTGTATGATTATGCCGGTATCATTGATGATGCCGATGAATCGGAGATGCGTTCGCTGGGGAAAAGCATAGATGATGCCAGCGGTGCGCAGATAGTGGTGGTAACGGTGGATGATACGGGCGACTACCCTATAGAGGACTATGCCCTGGATCTTTTCAGACAGTGGGGCATAGGGAATAAAGAAAAGAACAACGGTGTTTTGCTTGTGGTAAATAAGAAGAATATGATGCAGGACATCAGCGGCAGAGTCAGGATACAGGTTGGATACGGATTGGAAGGAGCTATACCCGACTCCGTGGCAGGCAGGATACTGGATGATTATGTCCTGCCGCGGTGGGATGAGGACGATTATTCCGAAGGGATAACGGACGGCTATATGGCGATAGCGAAACAGGTGGCCGATGAATATGACCTGGATATTGAAGGATTGAAATCTATGCCCAGTGTCTCAAATGAACCTTCGGAGAATAGGATAGATTATGGCACCATATTATTGATAATAATTTTGATACTGGCTTTCTTCCCGTTTGGCGGCGGAAGAGGCAGAAGAGCTGTAAGACGGAATATCTGGTGGGGCGGATTCGGAGGCTTTGGGCCGGGCCCGGGTGGATTTGGCGGAGGCGGCTTTGGCGGCGGATTCGGAGGCGGCGGTTCTTCCGGTGGGGGTGGCTTCGGCGGAGGCTCTTCCGGAGGCGGCGGAGCAAGCAGATAATTACAGGAGAGGACGGGAGAGAATGAGATCAAAGGTGTATTTTGCTAATTTGAGGTCTACCTCGCGTGCTACAAGCCTTATAAATAAGGTGGGCATGCTGTTTGAGGTGGCCGGTTTTAAGAACGTAATTATTCCCAACGAACCTACGGCGGTAAAGATGCATTTCGGTGAGAAGGGGAACACTGCTTTTTTAAATCCCATATATGTAAGAGAAGTAGTAAACAGAATAAAGAAGTATAAGGGCAAGCCGTTCTTGACCGATGCCAATACCTTATATAAAGGCAGCAGGAACAACAGCATAGATCATTTAAATACGGCTATAGAGAACGGCTTTGCCTATGCCGTGGTAAATGCGCCAATAATCATATCCGGCGGGATGTTCAGCCAGGATTTTGTGGAAGTGGAAATAAACAAGAAACACTTTGATAAGGTCAAGATATCATCCGATATAGCACACACTCAGTCGATGATCGTACTGGCACACTTTAAAGGGCATGACACGGCGGGCTTCGGCGGTGCTCTTAAGAGTCTGGGTATGGGGTGCGCCGCCGTTTCAGGTAAGCAACAGCAGCACTCGACGGCAAAGCCTCATTCCGTCAGCGAGTGCAGGACATGCCGCGTATGTGCCAGGTGGTGCCCGGCCGATGCGATCACTGTGCTGGAGCACAGGATCTCCATAGATCAGGACAAATGCATAGGCTGCGGCGAGTGTATACCACTCTGCCCCGACAGGGCGATCGAACCCGAATGGGGCACCAAAATGGATGAATTTGTGGAGAGAATGGTAGAGTATGCATGCGGTGCAGTAAAGGGCAAGGAGGGCAGGATGGGATTTATAAACTTCGTAATGGATGTATCTCCGCTGTGCGACTGCATACCATGGAGCGACACACCCATAGTGCCTGATATAGGCATACTGGCTTCGACTGATCCGGTTGCCATAGACCAGGCCAGTCTTGATCTTGTAAACAAGGCTACGGCCATGTCGGGATCGATATTGGACGGACACTACCATGAGGGACAGGATAAATTTGAAGCGGCAAATCCCGATACAAAGGGCTATATGCAGCTTTCTTATGCGGAAGAACTGGGTATGGGAACCAGGGATTATGAGCTGGTCGAAGTTTTATAAGGCAAAAGGTAAAGGGGACGGATATGTTCGTCTCCTTTATTTATTACCATCTTCGGAATATATTATTGAGAGCAAACTCCAATGTGGAAAAAACCGCGACTATGGCCCAGCTGTCAAAATTGAGCGGGATGGTCTTGAATATGGAGCTCAGGGCAGGTATATATATCACCATGAGCAGCAATAGGAACGAAGACAGGCAGGCCAGAATCAAATACTTATTTTTAAAGACGCCCACTTCAAAGACCGTATGTATTTCTGAACGGCATTCCAATGCATTGAACAGCTCCGCAAGAATGAGTGCGGCAAAGGAGACCGTCCTTGAGAGGTCTATATCGCCCCCCGAAAGATACTGTGTCAGGGAAAATGCCGTAAGACTGCTTGCACCTATGATGAGACCGGAGAACAGTATATGCGGTCCCAATCCTCTGGAGAAAATACCTTCGTCAGTGGGCCGTGGAGGTCTTTCCATTATATCGGGATCGGGCGGGTCCACACCCAGTGCCAGGGCGGGTAGGCCATCGGTCACCAGATTCACCCATAGGATCTGCAGAGGAAGCAGGGGCAGGGTCATATTTATGGATGTTGCCACAAACATCATCAGCATTTCTCCCAGATTGCATGATAGCAAATATCTTATAAATTTTCTTATATTGTCGTAAATGATCCTGCCTTCTTTTACAGCCTTTACTATGGAGTTGAAATTGTCGTCCGTGAGGATCATGCTTGCGGCTTCCTTGGCGACCTCCGTTCCCGATTTGCCCATGGCTATGCCGATATCGGCCTCTTTTAGCGCCGGAGCGTCGTTGACGCCGTCACCGGTCATGGCTACGATGCAGCCGCTTTTCTTGAGCGCTCTTACTATCCTCAGCTTATGGCCGGGATTTACTCTGGCATAGACCTTTATGTCTTTGACTCTCTTCTCCAATTCCTTATCGCTGATATTATCCATTTCATCTCCGGTGATGGCTTCGTCCCTGCCGGTACATATCCCTATTTCTTTGGCTATGGCCATGGCCGTTACCTTGTGGTCTCCCGTTATCATGACCGGCGTTATACCGGCGCGTTTACAGGTGAGCACGGACTCGGCGACGCCTGCCCGGGGAGGATCTATCATTGCCATGAGGCCCAGGAAAGTGAGCCCCGATTCGATCTCCTTGGATCTTAGCTCCTTCGGAAGAAAGTTTATTTTTTTATAGGCCAGGCCCAGTACCCGCATGGCATTTTCTGCTAACTTCGTGTTTACGTCGATTATTTCTCTTTTGGCGGCCTGGCCGAAGGGCGCAGTCTTTCCACCCGACTGATATGCAGAACAGAGGTTTATCAGCCTGTCAGGCGCACCCTTCACAAAGACATAGTATTCTCCGCTTCCCGACCGGTATAAAGAGCTCATCAATTTTCTATCTGAATCGAAGGGTATCTCACCTGCCGGTCTAAAATGAGACAGCAGACCTTCGCGGGTATATCCCGCCTTATATGCGGCGACCAACAGGGCAGTCTCAGTCGGGTCGCCCACGGCCTCCGCATCGCCACGCCTCTTTATATGCAGTTCGGATTTGTTGCACAGGGCTGCTGTCTTGAGCAGCAGATCTACTGTGGGAAGTTTGTTTTCCTTTACGACATTGCCGGACACGGAAAAGCTGCCGCTGAGTTCCAGCCCGCTTCCCGAAACGTCGACGGTTTTGTTATCCACATATAACCTTTTGACCGTCATCATGTTTTCCGTCAGCGTTCCCGTCTTATCCGAGCATATTACATTGGCGCAGCCCAAGGTCTCTACTGCGGGCAGCCTTCTTACCAGAGCATTGCTCTTCAGCATGTTCTGCACGCCTATGGCCAAAGCCACCGTGACGATGGCCGGCAGGCCCTCGGGTATGGCGGCTACCGCTAAGCTTATTCCCGCAAAGAACATATCGTAGGCGGACTTGCCGTAAAGTATGCCCAGAATGACCATCAGCAGGCATATGACGAGGCATATGCTCACAAGTTCCTTGCCTATCTTGTCCAGTCTCTTTTGAAGAGGCGTGGAGTTATCGCCTATATCCTGTATCATGCCTGCGATCTTTCCCATCTCAGTGTCCATGCCTGTGGCTACAACGTAGGCCCTTCCGTTGCCTCTTACCACCGGGCTGCCCATATACACCGTATTTGTTTTTTCCACATTGGTGAATTTACCGCCGGACATCGCGGCTTTTTGCTTTTGAACGGGCAGAGACTCTCCCGTAAGCAACGACTCATTCATCATAAGATTGTTGCACTCCGTCAGCACTGCATCAGCAGGTATCACATCTCCCGCCTCTAGATAAATCATATCCTGCGGCACGACCATGTTTGACGGCAGCTCGGTCAAAGCTCCGCCGCGCAACACGCGAGCCGTTGGAGCCGACATCTTTTCCAGAGCTTCCAAAGACTTTTCTGTCCGGTATTCCTGTATAAAGCCCATGACGGCGTTCAATATGACGATGATCAGTATTGCGGATGCGTCGATGACCTCGCCGAGAAAGAATGAAATCACGGTGGCGGCTATCAGCACAAGTACGATAAAATCTGTAAACTGACTCAAAAATATGGTTAAGGCCGATGCTTTCTTTTTCTTTTCCAGTTCATTTGGGCCAAACTGCCGGATCCTTGCTTCCGCCTCCATATCCGTAAGGCCGCCGGTGTTTATGTTTCCCTTATAGATATACGAAGTATCCCTCACAGGGTATTTCTTTTTAGATTTCCGCATAGTGTACCTCCTCCCATAACATGTATATTAGTCCGAGCTATAGTACATACTATATATTTTTTGCATTTATAAGCAGGATTTACCAGAAATTTGTCGAATAAAAAATTTAATAAACAAAAAATTGAATCATTTGAGTTGGACATGATATGACACCTAATGATGTTAGAATAAACATAAGGAAAGGAGATGAGAAAAATCAGGGTTGTGATAAACTTCGGTGCGGACAAGGATATCGTGCTGCCCTTGAACTACAATCATATTTTACAAGCTTTTATATATAACAACATCACCGACAAAGCATATGCAAAGTTTCTTCACGACAGGGGCTATGAGGTGGAAAGCAAGTCTTTCAAGCTCTTTACCTTCGGAAGACTGGAGGGCAGATTCAAGATCTTTCCCGGCAAGATAATGATGGCGCCGCCGCTAAGGCTGGTCGTCTCTTCGGCAGTGGACGATTTTATCAACGACTTCTGCGAGACTCTATTAAAGAGCGGAGAGCAGAGGCTATTGGATCAACGGGTCAGTGTCGAATCCATAAATGTGCTGAATAAAAAAGTTAATAATGATAAACTGACGATAAAGATGATGTCTCCGCTGGTGATGTACAGCACCATCAATTTTAACAGCAGGAAGATCACCTACTACTATTCGCCGTGGGATGAGGAGATGCCGGGTCTTCTCAAAGAGAATCTCGTCAAAAAATACACGGCAATGACTGGAAGCGATGTGGGGGGAAAGGATTTCAACATAAATACCATAGGGCCCAAAAACAATAAGTATCAAAAGATTATAGATTATGAAGGCACGGTGGTAAAGGGCTGGATGGGGATATACAAGATAAGCGGTGATCCGGAGCTTTTGCAGACGGCCTATGACTGCGGACTTGGCGGCAAGAGTTCCATGGGCTTTGGATGTTTTGAAATATTGGAAGGCGGTGAGGGGAATGCTTGAGGCGATAAAGAACTTGGGCGGCCTGGCCTTGGCTGAAAAACCCGATGATTTCTTGGGCTCATTGATCAGAATCGTACCTAAGGTCAAGGGCGGCAAGGAACAGCACATAATAAAAATAAACTTTGAAAGTAAAAATGAATCTATATCTGTGGAAGGTAAGGAGATAGATGACCGTACTCCCTATGAGTATATCTGGATAGGCAATGCCGACGGCTCTATGAGTCCGCAGTGGTATTTCACCACGACAAACGTAGAGTATCTTTTATCCCAGACTATACCTAACTATATCGATACACTTGATGAAGGTGAGTACAGGGATGGTTTTGCCGATATCCTCAATAAATTTTATGTAGATCTGGGAGAACAGAGTGGCAGCAAGAAGAGATACAGATACGTCCTGAATGTGGAGAAATTCGGCATGGCGGAAAGCGGATGGATAGACAATGCTTATCAGGCCTCGGATAAAGATGCGAAAAAAACGATTCAGGAAGTGGAAAAGGTATTTATAAAATGGATCAAAGAGCAGACTGACATTACGGAAAAAGAAATTTACCTCTATACACTTTCAGTGGATGGCAGGATGTTGGTGCAGGATGAAGAGTATTTGAGTTTGGTAGCCAAGACAAAGGTAGAAGACGTTTTTGAAGCGGCAAAACCAGGCATATGCTCGGTATGCAGCAAAGAGGGCGTGGTGACAGATAACACGACGAAATTTACATTGAAATACTACATGACGGATAAGATAGGGTTTTCATCGGAGGTCTCGGGAGATTTTATGAAGAATTTTCCCATATGCAAGGAGTGCTATACCAAAATCTTAGTAGGCGAGGCCTATGTGAGCAACCACATGAAAACAAACATCGGAGGATTAAACCTTTATGTAATACCGGATATCATTTTTAAACCGGATATGGGATTTTTCAATATAGATAAGTGGACAGGGTATATAAAGGACAGTTTCAACTCGGTCAAGTCTAAGGATGGCCTGGAAATCTTTGAAAGTAAGCTCAAAGATTATATGGAATATGAGAGTTACAAAAACAATTATATCCTGAATCTGGTCTTTTTCGAAAAGAATCAAGCGGAGTTCAAGGTTTTAAAACTTATAAAGGATGTCCCACCGTCGAGACTGGATACCATTAAGACCTGTTTTGGAGATGCAGCAAAGAGCATGGACGGTATCCTGGGTGAGAGCCCTATGTGGGAGCTGAATCTTGGAAGAATATATTATCTTATGCCATTAAAGAGCACACAACGGTCTTTAGAGTATAAAAAACTGCTGGAGCTCTATGATGAAATATTTTCAGGAAAAACGGTATCTTATGACTTCTTGATTGAACAGGCGGTACAGCTATGTCAGGTTTACTATTTCGATGAGTTTGGGCAGTACAACGTAAATTTAGTGAGCGGGGCTGAATGGGATATATCACTGTCATATGTGATGCTTCAGGAAAACATATTGATGGACGGGCTTAAGAGGCTGGGTGTACTTAAAATAGGAGGGGAAAAGATGGAATATGATTCTTTAAACGTAGATAAGGGGACGCGGGACTATTTTGAAGAGATGGGCTACGACGAACCGAAGGCTGCCTTGTTTTTGCTGGGCAATCTTATCGGAACGGTCGCATCGGCACAATGGAGAGACAATAAGGAAAATAAACCCATATTGAACAAACTAAATTATCAAGGCATGAGTTGGAATAAAATACAGAGGTTTACCAGTGAACTGGTTGAAAAGCTTAAACAGTATAACGTTTTAAATTATAATGAGCTCAAATTCTCGGAGTGCATGCGGCTTCTGGATCTTGGCAAGGCCATGAATAATGGGAAATGGCCGTTAAACGACAGGGAAAACATATACTATATACTCTCGGGATACGGCTTTGAGACTGCCAAGATCATGAACAATAAGAAGGAAAAAGATAATGAGGAGGAATATGTGAATGAATAACAGTGAATTATTATTTATCTACGATGCCAAAATGTGCAATCCCAACGGTGACCCCGATGAGGAAAACAGACCGAGGATGGATTATGACAGACAGAGAAACCTGGTCAGCGATGTAAGACTCAAGAGGTATATCAGAGATTATCTGGCAGAAAACGATTACGAAATATATGTCGCCAAGGTTGAAGATAAAGCGGTTACGGCGGGTGACAGATTAAAGGCGCTGCTCAAACATGATGCCTCCAGTGACGACATAGATGAAATATTATCGAAACTTATTGATATAAGATTTTTCGGAGCCACGATGCCCATAAAAGGGGAGAAGAGGGGAGGCGGCACGTCTCTCTCACTTACAGGTCCGGTTCAGTTTAACTGGGGCTACTCTTTGAATAAGGTCGATCTTGTGGAGAGCAATGGGATAACGTCTCATTTTGGTTCCAATGCCGAAAACAAGCAGGGAGCTATGGGCAAGGACTACAGGGTCTATTATTCGCTGATCGCATTTCATGGCATAGTGAGCGGGAAAAGGGCGTCGGAAACCAAGCTTACTGAGAAAGACTTAGATGTTCTGGATAAATCATTGATAAAGTCCATACCGCTGCAGGCTACCAGGAGCAAAATCGGACAGTATCCCAGGTTGTATATGAGGCTGGAGTATGTTTCCGATGAAGACTTCATAGGGGACCTCAGGAGCTATGTAAACCTTGATAAGACAGAGACATTGAGGGAGCCCACTGATTTCGCCATAGACCTGAGCAGGCTTAAAAAAGTCATTGGGGAAAATAACGATAAGATTGCCAAGCTGCACTTGTGGTATGACCAAGAAATGAAATTTATCTCTGACGGCTTAAGCGGAAATCCAGAGGAGCTCTTAAGGGAGGAACTGAAGGGTAAGATAGATATTTTGAAGTATTAAAGAGGGGCAGAAAATGGATATTAATAAAATATTGATTTTTGAAGTGTGTGGCAATATGGCTCACTTTAGGAAATTTTATACGAATTCTTCCTCCCTATCCTATATGTTTCCCCCCAGGACGGCTGTCACAGGATTGATAGCCGCCATGCTGGGAAGGGAAAGAGATACCTATTATGAGGAATTTTCATCCGAAAATTGTCATATAGCGGTATCTGTCCGCACAAAATTAAGGAAAATAATACAGACAGTAAACTATCTTCAGACCAAGGGCTTGGGCGGTTTGAACGGAAGCAAGGGCCATACGCAGATACCTCTTGAGATACTGCTTCCCGAGGAAGACATGATAGTATACAGGATATATTTTACCCATAAGGATGAGGACCTTCTGAAGGAATTGGAGGAAAGACTTGAGACAGGCAGACTCTTCTACCCCATATATCTGGGCATGTCGGAGTTTATAGCCTCGGCTCGGTTAGTGGGTAAAATAGGCAGCGACGATATAGAGATGAAACGGCCCGGTGAGATTTATAATGTCCGCACCGTGTGCAACAGCAATATATTAGTGGATAAAGGACTTAGCTTTGCGGATGCCGATGGCGTAGCCCTGCAGTATATAAAGGAAAGGATGCCCATTGAATTTGACAAGGATAGGCTGGTAAAGTCTACAGCCAATTTCATCTATGAGAAGAACTCCAATATTATATCCGGCAAATTCAATGTACCTGCATATGGATTAAAATATGACGGTAACGAAGAAAATATAGTGTTTATGGAGGAATAGCAATGCAGTTTTATTCGCATGCGGATAAAGATAAAAGCGGAGTAATAATCTATAGAAAAGAATTGAAGGAACATCTCACAGGTGTTGCCGAAGCAATGCATGGAATAATACAGAATTCACCCATAGAGGACAAAAATGAGATTCTGGACATAGGCCGTATCGTTGGCCTATGTCATGATTTCGGCAAGTATACGACCTATTTTCAGGATTATCTTTTAAATAAAGCCGATAATGGACATAAGAAAGATCATGGATTCATTTCCGCCCTCTTTTCCTCTTATCAGGCTAGACGTTTTTCTGACAGTAACAAATATATACCGCTGTTTGTATATTTGATGGTTTTGCATCATCATGGTGACCTGAAAAACATGGATTCTGATTTGCCCAGGTTCAATGATGAAAATGTAAAAGGTAAGATAGATATATTAAAAATACAATTGGAAGACATCAAAAGAAATATTGACGACATAAAAAGCGAATACCATGTAATGGATAAAACCATAGATGTCGATGGCTTTATGGAGAATTGGGAAGAATTTTATGCTCAGCTTTGGAGACTTAAATTTGAGTACTTAAACGGAAAGCCGTTTGATGAAAATACAAGAATAAAAAACTCTCTGTACATGCTGTTTGTTTATTCGGCACTTATAGACTCCGATAAAAGAGATGCCGGGAAGGTCAAACCGCCCGCGAGGATGCACATATCGGGTTCGATCGTTGATGACTATAGAAAGCTTAAATTTGCCGGTAAGGGTAATGACCCAATGACCACGATCAGAGAAGGTGTGTATAGCTCGGCTATTAACAGTATAGAGAATACGGATTTGGATAACCACATATTGACTATCACTGCCCCCACAGGATCAGGCAAGACATTGACCGGATTTTCCGCGGCAGTCAAACTAAGGGAGAGATTATCAAAAGATGACTACGTGCCAAGAATTATCTATGCTTTGCCATTTACCAGTATCATTGATCAGAATTACGATGTAATTAGGGATGTATTAAGTTCCGGTATAAAGGATTTTGATAAAAACGAAAGCAGCTATTTAATAAAGCATCATCATCTTGCAGATATCAAATATATGGACAGAGATTCTGAAAGGCCCATGGATGAAGCGCTGGCCCTTATTGAAGCATGGGAATCAGAGATCGTCGTTACAACGTTCATTCAGTTCTTTTATACATTGATAGGGTACAGAAACCGAATGCTCAAAAAATATCATAATATGGCGGGCTCTATCGTCATCTTAGATGAGGTGCAGAACATACCCATGGAATATTGGGATGATATCGGCAGGATTTTGAAATATGCATCTGAGTTACTGGGTGTCTATATCATACTCATGACGGCCACCAAACCCCTGCTGTTTGCGGAGGGCAAGTATCAGGAATTGGTAGATGATCCCGATAAATACTTTAAGGATGACAATCTGAACAGGGTCCGTTTATACCCGCACATGGATGAAATCTCTCTCGATGAATTTGTAGATAATTTTGTTGAGTCCTATGACCCTGATAGGTCCTATTTGATAGTCATGAATACCGTGGGAAGTTCTTTGGATGTATTTGACAAGCTGAAGCAAATATTAAATGGCAATGAAGATAAATACGTATATTTATCGGCCAACATCGTTCCTTATCAGCGAAAAAAAAGAATCGAAGAAATAAAAGATAAACTGGCATCCGGAGAGAAATTGATCGTGGTATCCACACAGGTGGTGGAAGCAGGGGTCGACATTGATATGGATGTAGTAATGAGGGATATAGGACCATTTGACTCTATAATGCAGGTGGCTGGCAGATGCAACAGGGAAAATAAAGGCAAAACCGGAGAGGTCCATGTCTTCAATATGGTCAGAGAGAGCGGCAGACATTATTATGAAAGAGTTTATAAAAAGGTGCATTGTGCAACCAGCAGAGAAATATTGAAAGACAGGGAAGTCATACAAGAGAAAGAATTTATAGATGCAATAAACAGCTATTTTGCAAAGGCCGCCGGCCGAACCGCGCAGACGAATGGAGCCCTTGTAACGGCAATAGAAGATATGAATTTTAACAATAATTTTCGGGAAAGTAAGGAAAGCGGTGAGAAGATAGAATATGTCTCCGACTTCGGGTTGATAGACGAACTGCCGGATTGCGCGGATGTTTTCATAGAGACTAACGACGATGTGGCAATATATATCGACGGAGTAACAAAGACCGTTAAACCCGCGGCTATATGGGAGTATTATAAGAAGAATGTTGTGTACATGAAAGATATGAACAAAAAAAGGGAAAATAATCTGAAGATAAAAAAGTATTTTGGGGAATTTATTATCTCCGTTAATGAAAAGTATTTGCCTAAGGGTTTGGAAGACTGCGGCCTTTATAGGATACCTAATGACGCACTAAAGGAATACTACGATGATGTGATGGGTTATATAAAGTTAAGAACCGAGGGCATATTTTCGTGAAGGTGATTCACTGTGGAGGAAGATAACAGGGTAAACGGAACGCTGATATGGTATTTCAATGTGTGCAAAAGAGAGGCCTGGCTTATGAGCCATAGTATCACACCTGACGAATCGGACAGCAATGTGGAGATCGGGCGTTTTATCCATGAAAAGAGTTTTATGAGGGATAAAAAGGAAATAGCAACTGCCAATTTCAAGATCGATATACTGTGTAAGGAAAAAGGGCAGATCGTGATCGGCGAGATGAAAAAGAGCTCGAAATTGAAGGATATAGATGTGTGGCAGCTAAAATTTTATATGTATGGTCTGGAAAAAGAAGGAATAAAGACAACTGGAGAACTATTGTTCCCCGAAGAAAAAAGGAAGGAAACGATATTACTGACCGATGAAGATAGGGTGGAACTCGACAATCAAATACAAGAGATAAATGCACTTGTACATCAGGGCGAATCACCGGAGCCTATTAAAATAACCCTTTGCAGAAATTGTGCTTATGCTGAATTTTGCTGGGCTTAGGAGAGGGGAGTAGGAGAATGAAACGCAGCTTTTATATAATGAGCGACGGCGAAATAAGGAGAAAGGATAACACGTTTGCCTTTGAAAGCGACTCAGGCAGAAAATATATCCCGGTTGAAGAGCTTAACGATATCTATGTGTTTGGTGAGTTAACACTCAATAAGAGATTTTTGGAGTATGCGAGTCAGAAGGAAGTGCCCATACATTTCTTTAACCACTATGGTTACTACATTGGCAGCTTTTATCCCCGGGAGCACCTCAATTCTGGATATATGATCCTAAAACAAGCGGAGTTCTACCTGGACAGTGAGAAGAGGCTGTTTTTGGCCGGGCAATTTGTGAGGGGGTCGGCTCAGAATATACAGCACGTGCTGAAATACTATATAAATCGTGATAATGAAGATCTCAACGATATCAGTTATGCAATCAACGATCTCATGGACAAACTGGATACTTGTTGCGACATACACCAGCTCATGGCTATAGAGGGCAATATACGCGACATGTATTACAAATCGTTTGATATGATACTGCAAAATCCTGATTTTTCATTTGAGAAACGTACCAGAAGACCACCGCAGAACTATATAAATACCATGATCAGTTTTGGTAATTCAATAATCTATACGATAATATTAAGTGAGATTTATAAAACGCATCTTGATCCGCGTATAGGCTATCTTCATTCAACAAACTTTAGACGATTTACTTTAAATCTGGACGTATCTGAAATTTTTAAACCGATCATCGTGGATAGAATGATTTTGTCTCTGATTGCCAAAAAGATGATAACCAAGAATGATTTTGATAAAGACACCAACGGAATTATGCTTAAGGATAAAGGTAAACAGCTGATACTTCAGGAAATAGATAAAAGAATGGGCGTTACTATACGCCATAGAGAACTTGGACGAGAAGTATCGTATAGAACGATCGTTAGAATGGAGCTTTATAAACTTGAAAAGCATCTCATGGGTGAGAAAGAATTCAAACCATTTCAATCAAAATGGTGATTTGCAGGTTTCCTAATATTTTGGGGGATATTGTCTGATGACAATTATAGGAGAAAATATAAATGTTTGTGATTTTAGTCTATGACGTTAATGAAAAAAGAGTGGCAAAAGCATTAAAGACATGCAGGAAATACCTGTACTGGGTACAAAACTCTGTATTTGAAGGTGAGCTGTCGGAATCAAACTATAAAAAATTGAAATTTGAACTTACGAGAATAATTCATAATGACGAAGACTCTGTAATATTTTATACGTTCAGAAGCACACGATATTCTGAAAGAGAATCACTGGGCCTGAAAAAGGGAGGAGACAACAATTTTTTGTAAAGTCGTCGATGTGCAGTAATGCAAAAACACCGACACACCGACGACATTGATCTATAAAATTATTTGCCTTATCTACTGGATTTTCAACAATATAAGATAAGTTATATAATCGCTGAACATAGTTAATATCATGATGAACTTACGAGGTTTCATGCACATTTTGATTGGATTTTAGACTACCTATGAGGAATTGAAACTCGAGCGCCCACAGCCAGAACGAGATCAGCAGCCCCGATTTTAGACTACCTATGAGGAATTGAAACCCGTCGAGCTCGTAGGCGCGGATGGCGTTGGCGAGCGATTTTAGACTACCTATGAGGAATTGAAACTAGTAGTCGATTTCCGGCCATCTCTGCCGGCAAAGCGATTTTAGACTACCTATGAGGAATTGAAACTACGTCGCCAGCTTCCTCCGGGCGGCGGCCTCGGCCTGATTTTAGACTACCTATGAGGAATTGAAACAGGACTGCGGCAGCCTCGAGGAGGCTGAGGCCCATTGATTTTAGACTACCTATGAGGAATTGAAACCCCATCACTTTGCCGAGTCCAAGTATAAAATTAGGAGATTTTAGACTACCTATGAGGAATTGAAACTAAATCTGGCGGTATCCTTAAACCTTGCGGCCCCTGGATTTTAGACTACCTATGAGGAATTGAAACTCGATGTGAAAGATACTCCCCTGCTTTCGGCCAGAGATTTTAGACTACCTATGAGGAATTGAAACTGATGAGCAGGAAGGTATAACCATGATAGAAACGAGAGATTTTAGACTACCTATGAGGAATTGAAACTAAAAAACATAGCGCCGATACCAACACATACTATTGTGATTTTAGACTACCTATGAGGAATTGAAACTGGTTGGTACACTGTTGTCCACTTATTTCACCTCTTTGATTTTAGACTACCTATGAGGAATTGAAACCCCAACTGCAGCAGCTTGTTGCCCAGCACGGCTGCCGATTTTAGACTACCTATGAGGAATTGAAACGATGAGATGATATATTGCAAATGCCACATTCGTAAGGATTTTAGACTACCTATGAGGAATTGAAACTCTGTCTGCATCGGCGGCCTCCTCATATATTTTCTCGATTTTAGACTACCTATGAGGAATTGAAACTCGATGTGAAAGACACTCCCCTGCTTTCGGCCAGAGATTTTAGACTACCTATGAGGAATTGAAACTGGCCGCACCGGCACAATCAACCAAAGGAGGTGAGAGATTTTAGACTACCTATGAGGAATTGAAACTAGCGTTCTTGATCTTCCTGACGGCTTTTTCGGTGCGATTTTAGACTACCTATGAGGAATTGAAACATGCGACCTTGGCACGGATGCTACATAGATCAAAAAGATTTTAGACTACCTATGAGGAATTGAAACAGATATTCGTCTATATTTGGGATCGTAATGCTAATTGATTTTAGACTACCTATGAGGAATTGAAACCACCTTCGCGATGAGGGGGAACGTGAAGGTGTCAGTCGATTTTAGACTACCTATGAGGAATTGAAACTACCGGCTTCTTTTCCTCCGGCACCTCCATCATGTCAGATTTTAGACTACCTATGAGGAATTGAAACAGAAGGTCTGGGCTCATGCCTTAGACAGCTGTTTAAGATTTTAGACTACCTATGAGGAATTGAAACGATGCTTTCGGGGACAGCCTCGATGCGGCAAAACTCGATTTTAGACTACCTATGAGGAATTGAAACAAACTCATCCCAAAGGTGATAGGAGACCCGGCATACGATTTTAGACTACCTATGAGGAATTGAAACCCCGTTTCGTCCCCATCGAACAGTCATAGGCCATAGATTTTAGACTACCTATGAGGAATTGAAACTCACGGAGCTGTACGGAAACCTTGACACCTGGCTGGAGATTTTAGACTACCTATGAGGAATTGAAACGCGGGCCCTGATCTCGTGCAGCCTGTCACCGGAAGCGATTTTAGACTACCTATGAGGAATTGAAACCAACTCATTTATTTTGCCTCCTTCATTTCCTTGACCGATTTTAGACTACCTATGAGGAATTGAAACTATCATGAAATCCTGCATATAGTCCATCTGATCGGGATTTTAGACTACCTATGAGGAATTGAAACAGTGGATATAAAGACCACGCGAGAGACGGGAGCACGATTTTAGACTACCTATGAGGAATTGAAACCCGTATGACATGGGGCGCGGGCTGATGCTCGACCCCGGATTTTAGACTACCTATGAGGAATTGAAACCCACAAGTGAAAATGCCAACGTATCATATCCGAACGATTTTAGACTACCTATGAGGAATTGAAACCAACAATTTCCTTCCATTTAGTCTCGGTCCTAAATCGATTTTAGACTACCTATGAGGAATTGAAACTGCTTTTCAGCATACTGCACGGCTTCCCCTAGACATGATTTTAGACTACCTATGAGGAATTGAAACTGATCATATCGAGGACATCATTGATGCGGCCATAGGATTTTAGACTACCTATGAGGAATTGAAACTCGGGGTCGTCCTCACCTTGGTCGATGCTGAACTTCTGATTTTAGACTACCTATGAGGAATTGAAACGGCGATCATGCGTTCACCTCGTTCAAGCGTCTCCAGAGGGCGGGGGATTTTAGACTACCTATGAGGAATTGAAACCCGTCGAGCTCGTAGGCGCGGATGGCGTTGGCGAGCGATTTTAGACTACCTATGAGGAATTGAAACTAATCTGTCCTCCGATCTCCTGATCTCCGACTCCACGGATTTTAGACTACCTATGAGGAATTGAAACTGTGAAGTCCAACACCTACACCGTGCAGCAGCTCGGATTTTAGACTACCTATGAGGAATTGAAACCCGGCGATCCGCAGGGCGCCCGTGCTTGTACGCTCCGATTTTAGACTACCTATGAGGAATTGAAACCCGTCATCGAAGGCACGATCCTCGACGATGTCCTCGGATTTTAGACTACCTATGAGGAATTGAAACCCCTGTACGGCCGCCAGATCCTCGAGGAAGCCCTCAGGATTTTAGACTACCTATGAGGAATTGAAACCGCGTGGCGGGTGACAGCGTTGGCGAGGCCGTACAGTGATTTTAGACTACCTATGAGGAATTGAAACCACGATTACAGCCACCAGAGGAGACGGCTCACAGGTCGATTTTAGACTACCTATGAGGAATTGAAACGCAGTAGTTGTCTTTGATTTCGTCCCAGTTTTCGGGATTTTAGACTACCTATGAGGAATTGAAACTCCCTCGCTTCAAAGGTGGTATCAAACTTTCCCACCGATTTTAGACTACCTATGAGGAATTGAAACTTCACTTTCAGTGAACATGATATATTCAATATAGTGAGATTTTAGACTACCTATGAGGAATTGAAACCGGGCGTCCGGCTCAAAGTACCTTGTGCGATACCCGGATTTTAGACTACCTATGAGGAATTGAAACAGGCCCCGGTGCTCCCGGGTGTGGTACTTGGTATTCGATTTTAGACTACCTATGAGGAATTGAAACCGCTCATTTCGGCCCTTTGTTCCGCACGCTCGCACGGATTTTAGACTACCTATGAGGAATTGAAACTGACACTCCTCGTGGGTGCCGGATGTCGGGAAACTGGATTTTAGACTACCTATGAGGAATTGAAACTATGGCAGCGGTGATAGCATCGAGCACGGCTATGGGATTTTAGACTACCTATGAGGAATTGAAACTTTGCTCTAAAGGGGGCACCAGTCAATTTACGGACAGATTTTAGACTACCTATGAGGAATTGAAACGGAGCAAATGAGGAATTAAATGAATATTTTGGGTGTGATTTTAGACTACCTATGAGGAATTGAAACCCAAAAGATAGAATGGTACAGGTCGGTGAAAGATTTGGATTTTAGACTACCTATGAGGAATTGAAACGGGTGTCCATGATAGCGGTAATACGGGATGAATCCAGATTTTAGACTACCTATGAGGAATTGAAACATTGTACCCCAGAGGAAGTTGATGAAATTAAAGAATCGATTTTAGACTACCTATGAGGAATTGAAACCAAATAATAAAATATACAAGGAGGTCATATAAAATGAGATTTTAGACTACCTATGAGGAATTGAAACCAATAAATAAATTATTTTGATCATCTAATACAGTAAAGATTTTAGACTACCTATGAGGAATTGAAACACCTCCTGCAATGCCAATTCCTCGTTAACTTTAGAGATTTTAGACTACCTATGAGGAATTGAAACAAAACTATCTCGGGTAATTCTTTTAATTTGTCCTTTGATTTTAGACTACCTATGAGGAATTGAAACAGCGATTTAAAGATGAAAGTAAATATGCGTGGAATATGATTTTAGACTACCTATGAGGAATTGAAACAGGTTTTCCGGTCACATGGAAAAATATACGAAGCTAGATTTTAGACTACCTATGAGGAATTGAAACTTTTTAGCCCCATTGCCTTTCTACGCCGGTATTTATGATTTTAGACTACCTATGAGGAATTGAAACGTTTTGTCCATCAGACATAATGGCCTTCTTAGCATCCGGATTTTAGACTACCTATGAGGAATTGAAACTCCTAAGTGTCACTCAACAACGATAACATACCTTGGATTTTAGACTACCTATGAGGAATTGAAACAATTCGATGATGAGTGCCCTCAGCAAGGCAACGGCAGATTTTAGACTACCTATGAGGAATTGAAACCAACAGGTGTATAAATCTAATACTCCCATAGCCATAGATTTTAGACTACCTATGAGGAATTGAAACGAAAGTATGAGAGATTCACGGAGAGACCTTGAATTGGGATTTTAGACTACCTATGAGGAATTGAAACACGCTTTCGTCAAGAAAAGTATAGCAGAAAACGAGGGATTTTAGACTACCTATGAGGAATTGAAACCAGTACGTCGTTGGGCTTTCAGGGAGCACAGATATAGATTTTAGACTACCTATGAGGAATTGAAACTTCATGCCTTTCCCTCCATCTCACGAAGCGGGCACCGATTTTAGACTACCTATGAGGAATTGAAACTCTTCCATATAACCCCCCCGTAATAAGTAGAATTGTGATTTTAGACTACCTATGAGGAATTGAAACCCCCATATATAGATGGTCAGGGAAAGACATATGGGCGATTTTAGACTACCTATGAGGAATTGAAACTACAAAAAATTCCTTCCGGGGGCGACGAAAAATAAGGATTTTAGACTACCTATGAGGAATTGAAACGCTACGTTTACGTCGGCCTTGATGCCGGCGGTTTCCGATTTTAGACTACCTATGAGGAATTGAAACCACAAATTCGCGGACCAGGACGACGCGGCAGAGCCAAGATTTTAGACTACCTATGAGGAATTGAAACTGGTTGTGGGCGAGCCAATGCCCTCTACCTTAGTCAGGAGGGATTTTAGACTACCTATGAGGAATTGAAACCTTTATATAGGTCCACGTACGGTCCTTCCATTTTATGGATTTTAGACTACCTATGAGGAATTGAAACCAAAATAATCCATATTATTCCCCCCGTGCTGTTCGGAGATTTTAGACTACCTATGAGGAATTGAAACAAAACGCGCAATCCTTCAAAAACACATTAAAGTCTTGATTTTAGACTACCTATGAGGAATTGAAACAGTTCCTCTATCACATTTGCCTTTTCCTCTCGTATAGATTTTAGACTACCTATGAGGAATTGAAACCATGGGAAACCATGCAAATGACTGGATATGGGCGAGATTTTAGACTACCTATGAGGAATTGAAACTCCATATAATCATATATGGACATAGTGATATTATTGGATTTTAGACTACCTATGAGGAATTGAAACTCTGAACCATCATCAACTACCGGATAATTGATTAACCGATTTTAGACTACCTATGAGGAATTGAAACGACATATCAAAAGTATTTTGGTCCAATATACGAGAGGGATTTTAGACTACCTATGAGGAATTGAAACTGGGTTTCTGCTTCTGCTTCAAGCTCCTTTGAAAGCGATTTTAGACTACCTATGAGGAATTGAAACCTGCCGCTGACTGTGCCGTTGTGTTTGGCTTAGATAGGATTTTAGACTACCTATGAGGAATTGAAACTACGATTGCTTCTTTAGACTTCATTATTTTTTCTCCGATTTTAGACTACCTATGAGGAATTGAAACCATACTTGTCCACTGTTCCTTTGTACTCTCTGTTTGATTTTAGACTACCTATGAGGAATTGAAACTGATTGTTCCAGTCATCCTCGTCATGTGATCCCTTGATTTTAGACTACCTATGAGGAATTGAAACATGCTCATCAGAGACAAAGAGCGGAAGAACGAAAAGATTTTAGACTACCTATGAGGAATTGAAACAAAGAATCGTATTTGTAATAGCCTTTTGAGGATCTAGATTTTAGACTACCTATGAGGAATTGAAACCAGTTTATTATAGCTCTATGCATCTTCATTTTTCAGGATTTTAGACTACCTATGAGGAATTGAAACCCGTAATGGTGTCCTCATCAACATCAAGCAACATATGATTTTAGACTACCTATGAGGAATTGAAACACTGTGTTTCTATCTATCCAGAGGGAGATCGTGCCGGATTTTAGACTACCTATGAGGAATTGAAACTCCGGAGGATCCGCAAAAAAGAGGAAGAAAACCAATGATTTTAGACTACCTATGAGGAATTGAAACCAGATGGCAACTAAGCTTCTTAAAGAAGAAAATATTGATTTTAGACTACCTATGAGGAATTGAAACTACACAGACAAGATGTACCTGAATCAGCTGAATTGTGATTTTAGACTACCTATGAGGAATTGAAACTCATCTATAATTTCTGTTTCATCTTTCCATATATCGATTTTAGACTACCTATGAGGAATTGAAACTTCGGAAGTACCATATATTGGAAGTTGATCCGCCGAGATTTTAGACTACCTATGAGGAATTGAAACTGAGACCTGGCTGCCACATATAGTCCCCGGTCGTAGGATTTTAGACTACCTATGAGGAATTGAAACTTCATTTTATATGACCTCCTTGTATATTTTTTTATTGATTTTAGACTACCTATGAGGAATTGAAACTCAGATAATCGGACGGTTCAATGAACTCAGGTATGCGATTTTAGACTACCTATGAGGAATTGAAACTCCCTCTCCGAGTTTTTGTTGCTCCCGCTGCTTCTGGATTTTAGACTACCTATGAGGAATTGAAACAGACACTCCTCTGTATCCTCTCTTGACACATTGAGCGATTTTAGACTACCTATGAGGAATTGAAACTGAGCCTATATGATATAGCAGAATTTTTGGACCGAAAGATTTTAGACTACCTATGAGGAATTGAAACTGTGATCATTTAAAACTATTCGCAATAATATTAATTGATTTTAGACTACCTATGAGGAATTGAAACCTGCCGGATTGCCCGCCGGCGCGGGAACCGCACCTGATTTTAGACTACCTATGAGGAATTGAAACTTTCCTTCCGTAGTGGCGATTACAAAGGATTTGCCAGATTTTAGACTACCTATGAGGAATTGAAACTCCAACCAGCGAGCGAAAGCGGTGGTGTCAATTTTGATTTTAGACTACCTATGAGGAATTGAAACAAGATATTGGGCTGCCGCACAAAAAGTTTCATGCCCGATTTTAGACTACCTATGAGGAATTGAAACTTTTTCATACTTCCCACCCATACGCTCTATGTATTTGATTTTAGACTACCTATGAGGAATTGAAACAAGGAGTCAAAGACGAAACACACCCGGAGGAATGGCTGATTTTAGACTACCTATGAGGAATTGAAACATGTCCGGGTTTTAGACAATACCGACGTAGTATTTTGATTTTAGACTACCTATGAGGAATTGAAACCGAGTCGCGCTAGCTCCTGTATTGATATTCCGTGTGTGATTTTAGACTACCTATGAGGAATTGAAACAGTTTTAATACCCGCGTAAATTTAACACCATTTTAAGATTTTAGACTACCTATGAGGAATTGAAACTGATTTCGATTGCTTCATAAATATTAAAAGATATTGGATTTTAGACTACCTATGAGGAATTGAAACACCTTGAAACGTTTTCATCAGAACCCCTTCAAACCGGATTTTAGACTACCTATGAGGAATTGAAACAAAGTATCAAGGGTTCGCCCAATCTCCAGCGTATGGATTTTAGACTACCTATGAGGAATTGAAACTCAGTATCAAGGGTTCGCCCAATCTCCAGCGTATGAGATTTTAGACTACCTATGAGGAATTGAAACTTTCTGTACCCTCGCTCAGTCCCTCAGGGTAGCTTAGATTTTAGACTACCTATGAGGAATTGAAACCTGTGCTGTTAAAAGGGGGCCCGTATTCAGATGGGGGATTTTAGACTACCTATGAGGAATTGAAACAAAAGTGTAAAACAGCGATAAATCAAGCAAAACTACGATTTTAGACTACCTATGAGGAATTGAAACTGATACGAAGCCGCGGCATGTTCGCGCTGTGCTTTGATTTTAGACTACCTATGAGGAATTGAAACAGTATATTTAATATATTTAATATTTTATTGAGTTGTGATTTTAGACTACCTATGAGGAATTGAAACCAATGTATCCGACACCGACGACAGGCGCGGGTCTATGATTTTAGACTACCTATGAGGAATTGAAACAAACAATTCTTTTATATATCAGTTAGAGTACTCTAAGGATTTTAGACTACCTATGAGGAATTGAAACCGGATTTCAGACACATGATGAAAATACGGCCATAGGATTTTAGACTACCTATGAGGAATTGAAACCAGCGGCGTCTTTCCCTCTTTTTTCTTCGGTGGCCTTGATTTTAGACTACCTATGAGGAATTGAAACCCGCCTCCAATCCTCGCCGCCTAGGGGTACCGGTTCAGATTTTAGACTACCTATGAGGAATTGAAACTTTTTTTCGATTCCGCAAATGCAGTAATATCAACAGATTTTAGACTACCTATGAGGAATTGAAACGAGTAGGGCGTAACCGATACGCCCCAATAAAATAAGATTTTAGACTACCTATGAGGAATTGAAACAATCCTTCTACAATGCCCTTCAAAATGTCGGAACCGGATTTTAGACTACCTATGAGGAATTGAAACGCAGTTCTTCCGACACTTTGATGATTTTGCCCAACGATTTTAGACTACCTATGAGGAATTGAAACGAAATTCAGATATCCGCACTCCGGCCGATGAGATAGATTTTAGACTACCTATGAGGAATTGAAACCCAATTTCGAAATCGATATCGAACTGATTCAGTTCGAGATTTTAGACTACCTATGAGGAATTGAAACACCGATGCTATGCCGGATATCATACAGGCTGCTATAGATTTTAGACTACCTATGAGGAATTGAAACCTGTCATACCATATTGACACAGTGGCCGGGGCTATAGCGATTTTAGACTACCTATGAGGAATTGAAACCCAACCGCAGATCGAGAAGCCATCCTCAAGGTCGTGGATTTTAGACTACCTATGAGGAATTGAAACTTTTCGCCGATGGCGGGACGAAAGGTGACGATATCGGATTTTAGAACTACCTATGAGGAATTGAAACATAACCTCCCAGAATGTATGTTTCTGTATATTCAAAGATTTTAGACTACCTATGAGGAATTGAAACCCGCTCTTTTGAAACTCGCCCCAAAGGTGATAGGAGGATTTTAGACTACCTATGAGGAATTGAAACTCCGTAGTACCCATATCCATGAATGGCATCTATGACTGATTTTAGACTACCTATGAGGAATTGAAACTCAGTAATTGAATCTGGTACACCTTGGAGTCTCATACGATTTTAGACTACCTATGAGGAATTGAAACTTCGCATGGTTTCCCATGGAATAGACCATTTCGCCAGATTTTAGACTACCTATGAGGAATTGAAACTATCAATCTCGCCGTGCTCAGTTTCCCACTCGTTTAGATTTTAGACTACCTATGAGGAATTGAAACTGATGTGGAATATAGTGTGAAATGCCCAAAGTGTGGGATTTTAGACTACCTATGAGGAATTGAAACTCCGTCTTGCGTAGCAGTAGGTACAGCCATGGAGAGATTTTAGACTACCTATGAGGAATTGAAACTTTTTTTCGATTCCGCAAATGCAGTAATATCAACAGATTTTAGACTACCTATGAGGAATTGAAACTAATGTGCCGCTTCATATGATAGGCGATCTGGAGCAGATTTTAGACTACCTATGAGGAATTGAAACACAGTTTGATCTTGTTTTCGGATTCAGCCTTTCGGTGATTTTAGACTACCTATGAGGAATTGAAACCTGGTCTGGTATGCGACCATATCGGGGCGAGAAATAGATTTTAGACTACCTATGAGGAATTGAAACTGCTATGCGGCATGGCTCAAAAAATATAAAAGGAGGAGATTTTAGACTACCTATGAGGAATTGAAACTTTCTGAGTGGCACTCATACTTCTTTGGGTGCCCTGAGATTTTAGACTACCTATGAGGAATTGAAACTTTTTGAGAATGGCGGGACGAAAGGTGACGATGTCGGATTTTAGACTACCTATGAGGAATTGAAACCGAAGACACCAAACTCGTCAAATATACAGAACACCTGATTTTAGACTACCTATGAGGAATTGAAACTAATTTAAATATGATACAATATTAATGAGGTGTGAGATTTTAGACTACCTATGAGGAATTGAAACATACGATCACAACGAAAACCGGGGCCACGGGTAAGCGATTTTAGACTACCTATGAGGAATTGAAACGTACGTCCCAAAGAGATAGAGAGAGAAAAGTACTGGATTTTAGACTACCTATGAGGAATTGAAACCCGCGTGAGCTTTCCAATACGCCGGGTCTCCTATCACCGATTTTAGACTACCTATGAGGAATTGAAACACTATTAAAATACTCATGGAAAAACTATACCTCCCGGATTTTAGACTACCTATGAGGAATTGAAACTGAAGTACTATATAAAGTAGCTTTTGGTTCAGACGGATTTTAGACTACCTATGAGGAATTGAAACCGGATTCATCCTCCCTTCGTGGTCACGTCGAAGGTAAGATTTTAGACTACCTATGAGGAATTGAAACATCGGTGGGTACCGTACACTACGTACGGACAAATAGATTTTAGACTACCTATGAGGAATTGAAACCGAACCGGACCTTTTCGAAAATTCAGGTGGGTGCACCGATTTTAGACTACCTATGAGGAATTGAAACTTTTCGCCGATGGCGGGACGAAAGGTGATGATATCGGATTTTAGACTACCTATGAGGAATTGAAACAACTTCATGGAAACATGAAGAACCGAGGGATAAAAAGATTTTAGACTACCTATGAGGAATTGAAACGTCAGCAATCACTTTCAGACCACGGTGATGCCGGAAAGATTTTAGACTACCTATGAGGAATTGAAACCCCGAAATAGGGAATGAAAACCTGTGTGACATCGTAGATTTTAGACTACCTATGAGGAATTGAAACCCCATTCTTCCTTTTTGTAATCTAGGGATTTCCAGGGATTTTAGACTACCTATGAGGAATTGAAACGATGAGTGGCGAGGCAGTGAAGCATTTTGGATTCTCACGATTTTAGACTACCTATGAGGAATTGAAACCGCGATTCTCCGAAGGCAGGTTTCGTCCTTAAGCAGCGATTTTAGACTACCTATGAGGAATTGAAACCTTCTTTCGCCTGCGTCGCGGCGTTTTTCGACGCCTTCGATTTTAGACTACCTATGAGGAATTGAAACAATCTATCAGTTCTACTCCGTAGGATTTTACCATGAGATTTTAGACTACCTATGAGGAATTGAAACTCTCATCTTTAGCATTATCTAGGGTTTTTACCTCTGATTTTAGACTACCTATGAGGAATTGAAACTACCATTATCGAGGAAAAAAGAAAAGCCCCTGTTGGGATTTTAGACTACCTATGAGGAATTGAAACCATTTTCCCCTGTTCATGAGAATGACCGCATCATCCGATTTTAGACTACCTATGAGGAATTGAAACCCACGCATGAGCAGGACTGCGACATCCTGATCAGCGGATTTTAGACTACCTATGAGGAATTGAAACAATACCGATGTCCGGTGTATATTGCATGTGTGCGTCCAGATTTTAGACTACCTATGAGGAATTGAAATTTCTCGTCGGCTATCTCGTTCCAAAGGTCCTTCTCCGGATTTTAGACTACCTATGAGGAATTGAAACAATGTTCTTCCGGTGATAGGCTGTGACATATCGACAGGATTTTAGACTACCTATGAGGAATTGAAACCATCTTCTGCGCCGCTCTTCTGGCCATTCCCTTTATGATTTTAGACTACCTATGAGGAATTGAAACCATTTGTAGCCATTTTATTATGGCCTCCTATTCATATTTTTGATTTTAGACTACCTATGAGGAATTGAAACCCAATCTGCCCATTCTTTCTTTTTATAGTCTAAAGAGATTTTAGACTACCTATGAGGAATTGAAACCCGATCCAAAAATCATTCTATCTTGCCCAGGAAGGAATTCCTTCCTGGGATTTTAGACTACCTATGAGGAATTGAAACCGACACCTAATCCATCTCTAATAATAACGCACATAGCGATTTTAGACTACCTATGAGGAATTGAAACTGCTGGAGCTGCGACAGAGCATATGCCAACAAGTGTCCGATTTTAGACTACCTATGAGGAATTGAAACCCTATGCGAAGGATTCCATAGATGCAACAGTCAAAGGATTTTAGACTACCTATGAGGAATTGAAACTGGGAACGGACAGCATGGAGGGGCACGAGGGATTCGATTTTAGACTACCTATGAGGAATTGAAACTTTCCAACAAGGAGAACACAGAGGCATTCCAGGCGGGATTTTAGACTACCTATGAGGAATTGAAACCGGAAGTGACAACCGGAATAGACAACGAGCTGGTGAGGGATTTTAGACTACCTATGAGGAATTGAAACTCTATTCTGCTTCCGGTATCGGCGGTTCCCATTCCGATTTTAGACTACCTATGAGGAATTGAAACAGTATCTTTTTAATTCTTAGGGCCAAATTCAGTGAAGATTTTAGACTACCTATGAGGAATTGAAACCGCTCGAATAGGGAGTTGCCCCTATTCGGGAACTTCGATTTTAGACTACCTATGAGGAATTGAAACAAAATGTCGCCCTCCATGATAATCGGACTTTCGTACCAGATTTTAGACTACCTATGAGGAATTGAAACTCCGGACATGCCGTTTGTCTGGTTATATACGGTCGTGATTTTAGACTACCTATGAGGAATTGAAACATCCATCCTGTGTCAAATCACACTCTCGTCTCAATTGATTTTAGACTACCTATGAGGAATTGAAACGAATCTCACGGCAAGCTGCCTAATAATTTTTGGTAGATTTTAGACTACCTATGAGGAATTGAAACTCTATTCTGCTTCCGGTATCGGCGGTTCCCATTCCTCGATTTTAGACTACCTATGAGGAATTGAAACTCCGGACCCGAAGTGGTATTCTTTGACTGATCAGCTAGATTTTAGACTACCTATGAGGAATTGAAACCGGCTATTTCAACCACTTTCTTTTTGAGTGTGAAGTGATTTTAGACTACCTATGAGGAATTGAAACCCGAATATTTTCACGATCTTTTTTGCCCTTGTGACCGGATTTTAGACTACCTATGAGGAATTGAAACGTAGCTATCTTCCCCCATGCTGTGACCTTAGCAACTGATTTTAGACTACCTATGAGGAATTGAAACAGTCATGCATATATTGACAAGTTAGAAAAAGGCAACGATTTTAGACTACCTATGAGGAATTGAAACTATCCTCCTTTTATTTTTTATTATTTGGGTGAAGGCGGATTTTAGACTACCTATGAGGAATTGAAACATGTGGAACATAAATTGTGGAATCCTTTGTTGGAGAGGGATTTTAGACTACCTATGAGGAATTGAAACTATCCTCCTTTTATTTTTTATTATTTGGGTGAAGGCGGATTTTAGACTACCTATGAGGAATTGAAACATGTGGAACATAAATTGTGGAATCCTTTGTTGGAGAGGGATTTTAGACTACCTATGAGGAATTGAAACTAAGTAATATTTGCCTTTTCTAAAAACTTTTTATAGGGATTTTAGACTACCTATGAGGAATTGAAACTAATCGTCATAATAAGGGATGGTCGTACAACGGCATTGATTTTAGACTACCTATGAGGAATTGAAACTATCTTTGAGCAAGGTGCTTTACTCTCGCGTGTATAGATTTTAGACTACCTATGAGGAATTGAAACCGTCGTATCAACGGTAGGCTCAACTTTTTTCCCCGTGATTTTAGACTACCTATGAGGAATTGAAACTCTGTTCAAGCTTTTCCTCCGTCAGTCCCGGATTGGATTTTAGACTACCTATGAGGAATTGAAACTAATGAAATTATGGGTTAAAAATCCTATAACTGACAAAGATTTTAGACTACCTATGAGGAACTGAAACAATTTTCTGATTTCTGCCGGATTGCCCGCCGGCGCGGATTTTAGACTACCTATGAGGAATTGAAACCGGAAGGACCTCGCAGCGTATGAAGAAATAAGGAGGGATTTTAGACTACCTATGAGGAATTGAAACATCATGATTCATACACAAATAGCTGGCACATAGTCGATTTTAGACTACCTATGAGGAATTGAAACAAAAGGATTGGCACGGGACGAAGACATGGCATCCCGGATTTTAGACTACCTATGAGGAATTGAAACTGTGAATTTCCGTGATGCTCCGGTGGCTTTCAGCGTGATTTTAGACTACCTATGAGGAATTGAAACTCAATAATTTTGAGATGGAGACGTCGACGCGATCGGATTTTAGACTACCTATGAGGAATTGAAACAGTTTCCATGACATTCCAGCCTTTTTAATGTATGGGATTTTAGACTACCTATGAGGAATTGAAACCTGTATACACCGTTACCGATGAACGAAGATACCCACGATTTTAGACTACCTATGAGGAATTGAAACCAGCAATGTCTCCAGCAATTCAACGTGATCCTGCTCGATTTTAGACTACCTATGAGGAATTGAAACTTCAGCTGCAGCTACCATTTTCCTCTCCTCTTTCCCGATTTTAGACTACCTATGAGGAATTGAAACTCCTAAACCCATGTCCCTGCCAGCACTGAACCAGAAAGATTTTAGACTACCTATGAGGAATTGAAACTAGGAGGGTATAAGAATGTTTGATTCAGCAGCCGAAGATTTTAGACTACCTATGAGGAATTGAAACCTAAGACACGGGGAACATGGACATGCTGCCCCATATAGATTTTAGACTACCTATGAGGAATTGAAACTCTCTCCGGGAAACGATGGCGTGCCGGACAGATTGGGATTTTAGACTACCTATGAGGAATTGAAACCTGCAGACCGAGATCAATCGGAAGCGATTTGGTAAAGATTTTAGACTACCTATGAGGAATTGAAACCTTTTTCACGCCGTACCTGTTCGGCAATAGATACCTTGATTTTAGACTACCTATGAGGAATTGAAACATGAATTTGAAATGGAAAACATAAGAAGAATTCCTAGATTTTGGACTACCTATGAGGAATTGAAACTTTTCTTGAGGATCTCGTTTCTTTTCCAAAAAAAGGATTTTAGACTACCTATGAGGAATTGAAACTCAATTGTTCATATTTATCTTGGGCACTTTGGAAAGGATTTTAGACTACCTATGAGGAATTGAAACTGAACTTCTTCACGGAATCAATTCCCAACTGGTGGAGATTTTAGACTACCTATGAGGAATTGAAACCCAATGGGAAATATCGCATATTGATGGAGGAATATGATGAATAAGAAAAATAAAGAAGGCCTCTTTTCTGATAAACGCTGGAATGAACCTCCTGGTTATGAAGCGGTGGGACATATAGAATTTACCGAGGAAAAGAAGGAAAAGAACAGAGAAGAACTTAAAAAAATACTAAGAGAAAAAGGGATAATCGAAAACCCATAGAAGCACTTGCCAAGCAAAATGGTAGATTTTAGACTACCCATGAGGAATTGAAACAAGACATAGGTTTCCTTATTCTTTTTCAAATACCAGGATTTTAGACTACCTATGAGGAATAGAAACTTTTCTCCATTTATCCACCATCAAAGCGCTTCCGTTGTTTTTAAGCTAACTACAAAGATTTGAATTTGCAAATGTACGGTAAAGTGACGTTCTCAAGGCTGCGGACGGGAATTAATACATTTTGAAACAAAGAAGATCATAGAGGCAGGATATGATTCTACAGTACTTGTACTTTGTACGAACGGTACAATTAAATTAGAAAGGGAATCGGGGGATATTGCAAAATTACAACAGGCTTACAGCATTCAATAATTATTAATTCTGATCAAACCTTTCTAGATAAAAGGTAATCGGCAGTATAAGAGGAGCTGATTACCTTTTATTTTTTGACGTCTGGAAGTCTTTAAATCTATATGTTCATCATATAATTTCCTAACAATAGGAAAGAAGATTATAAGCATTCAGCCAAAAGTCTTTGTATAATCAATTATATAGCAATAGACTAATAAAAGCCAATAAATGGGAGGACATAATGGAAGAGTTAGAATTGCTGTGCTTCAAACTTATTACTGCCGCCGGAACGGCACGTTCCTGCAGTATTGAGGCCGTTAAGGAAGCTAAAAAGGGAAGCTTTGAAGAAGCAAAAAAATTAATGGAAGAAGGTGAAAAGCAGTTTTCAAGTGCTCATGATATACACAGCGAAATACTCACAAAAGATGCCGGGGGCAGTGAAAGCGGCAACGGCTCGATGTTACTGATGCATGCGGAAGATCTTCTCATGAGTGCGGAGACATTTAAGATAATGGCGGTGGATCTTATTGACATTTGCAAGGCTATGAATGAGCTGTCACAAAAGGTTAAATAGGCGCTGCAAACGTATGCTAAATTGATTGTTAATAGAAAGCAGAGAGTCGAGTTAAAAATTACTTCTTAATTTTAATTGGGAGGGGGTGAGATAAATGAAAAAAGTATACTTATTTTGCAGTGCCGGCATGTCTACCAGTCTTCTTGCTAACAATATGCAAGAGGTTGCGGATGCGCATAATCTTCCGATCGAAGTAAAAGCGTTTTCCCTTGCGCGGCTTCCGGAAATTTATGAAAAGGAACATCCCGATTGCATTTTATTGGGTCCACAGGTAAGATTCGTTTATGACGAAACGAAAAAAAATTATAATAAATTAAATACGCCTGTCGGATTGATTGATGCAAGCGATTACGGTACGATCAATGGTGAACATGTATTGAAATCGGCAATAAAACTAATTAAACAGGGCGCTTAGTCTATTGTCATGCAGTTTTTATAGGGCAATAATTTAAGTTGTATGAAAATATTAAAGGATGGGAGAGGAAACAAGGATGCAAGAGAACAGAATGAAAAATAGTTTAATGGATACGTTTGAATCAAAATTGATGCCGATTGCAAAATATATAAGCACAAATAAATATCTTATGGCAATCCGAGATGGCTTTTTGGTAAGTATGCCGCTTTTGGTAGTCGGTTCAATATTTATGCTGATTTCAAATTTCCCGGTACAGGCTTGGATCAATTTATTGAGCAATACGAATATAGCTGGGACATCAATTTCATCATATTTCTCTAATATAACGAACGCGACATTCTCGATTATGGCAATTTTCGTAGTTATTGGTATTGGATATAATTATGCAAAGGAGGAAAAGGTCAGTCCAATATTTGGCGCTGCAGTGGCTATTTTGAGTTGGTTTATTCTTATGCCTTTTACCACCGAATATATTCCGGAAGGTTCTTCAACTGCTATAGAAGTTGCAAGCATTCCCCTGCAGTGGGTTGGTTCCAAAGGTATATTTATAGGGATTTTTTGCGCATTTATCTCAGTCAGGATTTACAAATGGGTGGAAGATAAGAATTGGACCATAAAGATGCCGAGTGGTGTGCCTCCGACAGTCGGGCAATCATTTGCGGCATTGTTTCCGATCGCCATGGTTATTATAGTATTTTTCCTGATAAGGGTATTGTTCTCATTGACATCATGGGGCAATGCATTCGACTTTGTATATAAGATATTACAGATGCCGTTACAAAAAGTTGGGGATACTTTGGGAGCAATGCTGGGAATTTATTTGTTTGCACATATATTGTGGTTCTTTGGTATTCATGGTACAAATATTACAGATTCAGTTTTCAGGCCTATTCTATATGCGCTATCTGCCGAAAATTTAGCAGCTTTGCAGGCAGGCAATCCACTGCCGCACATTATCAACAGCCAGTTCCAGGATCTGTTTGCCACATATGGCGGCGGAGGTTCGACGCTTTCGCTGCTGATCATAATGCTCTTCTTCTGCAAATCTAAGAGGATCAAACAACTTGGTAAACTTGCCATTGTACCTGGTATATTTGAGATAAATGAACCTATTATTTTTGGATTGCCGATCGTATTGAATCCCATTATGGCTGTGCCATTTATTCTGACTCCGATGGTCAATATTCTTATTTCGTACATTACTATGAGGATAGGGATCGTTCCGATTTGCAACGGTGTAATTATGCCGTGGACGACACCGCCGATAATTTCCGGGTTCCTTTCATCAGGTTGGCAGGGCGCGGTTCTGCAAATATTTTTAATTGCTTTAGGAGCGCTTATTTACTATCCTTTCATTAAAGTGGTAGATAAGCAGTATTTGAAGGATGAAAGCGAAGATAGTGATTCGGGAACCGATGACTTCTCATTGGACGATTTATCACTTTAATATAAATACTTAAGGAGCCGGGTGAATTCAGACATGATAAAAATTGTGGCGCTTTATGATCAAATCGAATCGGGAATGGGCACGAAGGATGATAAAATGTTGCCGCTTGGGGCAAAAAAGGTTCCCATAGGTCCGGGTATTATGATGCAGCCTTATTTAAAACAGATCGATGCAAAAATCGTTGCCAGTCTATACTGTGGAACGGGAACATATATGGGCAATAAACAAAGAGTGACAGAGAAAATATGCGAGGCAGTGAATAAAATACATCCGGACGTTGTTATCTGTGGACCGGCGTTTAATGATAAGAACTATGCGCAGATGTGCGTTGAACTTACGGACGGCATCATTGGTACCACTGGAATACCCGCGGTTTCGTCTATGTCGGCTGAGAATATTGAGGTAATAGAAAAGTACAGGGATAAAATGTATATCGTAAAATGTCCCAAAAAGGGCCAGGCCGGTTTGAACCGCTCATTGCAGAATTTATGCTATGTCGCGAAATCCCTTGCCGTACATGACGATAACACCGCAGATATCAAAGAATACTGTTTCTGACATAATTGCGATAATGTGTTATATTTACTTATAAGGAGGTCTGATACGATGCACAGAATGGGTATATCCGTTTATCCGGAACATTCCACGGAGGACAAAGATTACGATTATATGAGGATGGCCCAAAAATATGGATTCACCAGGATATTTACGTGCCTGCTGTCGGTAAATGAATCTCGGGAGGACACCATAAAAAAGTTTACAAAATTTATGATACAGGCGCATTCACTTGGATATATCGTGGCGGTAGACACCAATCCCGATGTATTTGAACACCTTGGCGCAACGCCTTATGATTTAAAGCCGTTTTCCAATATGAATGTGGATATTGTGCGGCTGGATGGACATTTCGGGGACAGGGAGGATATAGCAATAACCAACAACCCATACGGGATTTCTATTGAATTTAACGGCAGTTCTAATATGGCTTTGGATCTGATGATCGAAAGGGGAGCCGATGTAAGGAATATGTCCGTCTGCCATAACTTCTATCCGCAGAGATACACCGGACTGGGATGGAATAGATTTATGGAGTTCACGGATAAATACCGGGCCTTGAATATTCCCGTATCCGCATTTGTTTCAAGCAATAATGAAAATACGTTTGGCCCATGGCCTGTATCTGCGGGTCTGCCTACCTGCGAGATACACCGGGGACTGCCTATCGATCTTCAGGTAAGACATCTGCTCGCAACCAAAAAGATCGATGACATCATAATCGGGAATGCCTTTGCCAAAGAGGACGAATTAAAGGCGATATCGCAGGTCGATAAAACTAAAATTACGATCAAGATAGAATCAGAAGAAAATGTTACTGAGGAAGAGCGCAATATCATTTATAACTACACTCATTTTGATAGAGGCGACGCGTCGGATTATTTTATACGAAGCAGCATGCCGCGCGGGGATTACGGAGATAAGGGCATACCTTACAAACAATGTCATAATGAAATGTTTCATAGGGGAGACGTGGTAATTGTCAACGACAACCTGGCCCATTACCGCGGCGAGCTGGAGATCGTCAAAAGGGATATGCCCAATGATGGTGAAAGAAATTTAGTGGGGAAAATACCTACACAGGAATTGATGCTGTTGGACTTGATAAAGCCTGAATATGCTTTTGACTTTATAAAATAAGATCGCAGGGGTGTGTGGCCAGGCCTGCTTGGCCGCACATCTTTCTTAATGATCGGTTTGGAGTGATGGAGGTGCTTAATAAGCGACAAGAAGCGATCATAGCCATACTCAAAAACTCAGATGACTGGATGACCGGCAAGGAGCTCTGCGCATTTTTTAATGTGTCCGACCGTACGATAAGATCCGATATTGTCTTTATAAATCAATATTATAATGAGACGGTCATTAAATCCGACGATAAGAACGGCTATCATCTGAACGCCGCGGCATTATCAAAATTAAATATTCAGCCTGAATTGACGATCATACAATCTTCCTTTGAAAGATGTTTATATATCATCCAGGAATTACTGTTTAAAGAGAGCGAACTTAATTTGCTGAATGTCATAGACAAATTATATGTCAGCTATTCTACGCTCGAAAATGATCTAAGGGAAATTAAAAAGTTATTGGAGCCCTATCCTGCACTGAAGCTGGTCAGGCGGAAAAATTATATATACTTAAGAGGAAATGAGGAGAGTATAAGGAAGTTTTATGTAAACCTTCTTATGAAAAAGATAAAGGAGAACATCTTAAATCTGGATATCATGGCGGGCATATTCACGGATTATGATTTCTCTGCAGTTAGGGTCCTGCTGGAGGATGTGCTTAAAAAATATAATTACTGCATAAGGAGAATGGAGTTCCCTGTTGTTATCGCCTACGTAGGGACCGCCGTCGAACGTATGCTTCACCGCGATTATATACAGACGCCAAGGATGGATCAGAACATTGCGGATAGCATGGAACTTATTATAGCCGATGAATTCTATAATGAACTATCCGAAATTTTGCCGATCGAAGTCAAAAGAGATGAGACCGCGGTTTTGGCATTGATATTATTTGGAAAGAGGCAGGTCGATATTGAAACTATGGAGCTGCCCTTAAGCCGTGATTTTGCCGTAGATGATCTGGTGAATGAAATATTGCAGGAAATAAATATTCAGTTTGAGTTGGATCTGAGGGAAGATGAGATTCTAAAGAAATCATTGTCCGCTCATATTTTGCTGCTCATAGAACGCAAAAAGAACGATATGCATATTACCAATCTATGCCTTGACGAATTAAAGTACAAATATCCGTTCATCTTTGAAATGGCGGTTTGGGTAGCCAGTCTGATCAAAGAAAGATTAGACATTGCGCCCGACGAGAATGACATCACTTTTTTTGAACAGCAGTTGGGCGGCGCTCTGGAAAGGGTAAATCACGATGATAAATACAGAGTTATCATAATAAATCCCAACGATCAGTCTTTGGCAAATCTATGTATGGAAAAAATAAAGAATATGTTCTATGAGCGAGTTACGATCATCGGATCCATGAATTATTTTGAAAGGGAAGCCGTACTCAAGGCAAAGCCCGATTTGATCCTGACTACTTTGCCGATAGAGCATAATTTGGATATTTTGACGGTGGTGATCTCTATTTTTGTCAACCTGGATGATGAGATAAAGGTCTTTAAAGCCCTTAACCTGCTTGACAACAATAAATTAAAGAGCGAGTTTGCCTCGACCATCAAAACCATGATGGAGCCGCGTTTTTTTTATGTTGATCTTGATCTTGACACACCTCAAAAGGTATTGAGCTTTATGAGCGACGAACTTTACAGCGCCGGCCTAGTCGAGCAGAATTTCAAGGACGAGGTATTGAAGCGCGAGGGATTTTCTCCCACATCCTATATCTATTCCTTTGCAATTCCGCACCCGCTGTCTCCGATCAGCAGGGAATCGAGGGTATCGGTGGCGCTGTTGAAAAAACCGATACAATGGGGAGATTTTCAGGTCAAGTTAGTGCTTCTATTATCCATAAAAAAAGACAATCAAAAAATAACGCGCGTTTTCTTTAATTGGCTGAGCAATGTGGTAAGTGATTCTAAAAAACTGGCGCTGATAATGAAAACGAGATCCTATGATGAATTTATGAACAATATTATCGAATGAGCTGATGGCATATAAACCGCCTTGCCTTGCATGATTTGTCACGGCCTGCCAGTTTGTATACAACCTGCAGCCATTTTACGGCTTTAGATTGTATGTATCCTGCCTATTGCGGCCATGAGATATGCCGATGTATAAAACCGGCTGTGCTATGTTTGGCAAGAAGGAAATTTGAATATTATATGATTCATTTACAAATGATATATACAGGAGGTGTATTGTAAATGAATCTTTCTCAGAAAGAGACACTGTTACTTAAAGATCAAAAGGATCATGAGGATATGTGCATAAAAAAATATAATAAGTATTCCTGCCAGGCCCATGATCCACAGCTTAAGAACCTGTTCAGCGATCTTGCAAAGGATGAACAGCGCCACCTTGATACCATCAATCAGATGCAAAACGGCCAGGCCCCAAACCTTGCCGTCGCCGGACAGCAGCAAAGCGGTCAATCTCAGCAGTATCAGGCAGCCCCAATGTCTCAGGCGAAAAACACGAATCCTGAAGACGCGGAAATGTGTACGGATATGCTTGCCACAGAAAAATATGTGTCGGGCACGTATGATACCTCGGTCTTTGAATTCAGGGATCATGCGGCAAGGCAAGCTTTAAGCCATATACAAAAGGAAGAACAGGAACACGGAGAAAAGATTTATAATTACATGGCGTGCAACGGGATGTATAATGTACAGTAACAGCAAGTGAGTATGTATAGCTCTCGTATAGGTGCAATGCCTGACGGGGGCTTTATTTTATAGAAGAAAAAAACAGGCTCATAGCCCGTTTTAGCCCGAAGGAACCCATAGCAACCTTCTCTCCGGCTGGTAAAAGCATTCTCGCCACCCAGTGTCACCTTTCGGCAGCAGCAGATAACTGCAACACCTTAAACAACCTTTGACCGACCGATAAAGATATCTAATGCTCCCATAACAATCTTTAGACCGCTATAGAAACAGGTAAAATTTAATTTATACTAAATTCAATCGACACCTTTAACAGTCTTGGCTCAACCGATATACATATCTGCCCCACATATTTCAATCGGGAGACCAATATACATAGGTTCAATACATATAGCAATCTTCGCTCCGGCTATATTAAATCCTGCGACCTAAAATAACCTTTGCCCGACTGATATACATCCGTTAGAACATAGATCAGTCTTCGCTCGGCTGCTATAAGTCCCTTCTATTTAATAGATTTTCCTGATATAATAAGTTTATACATGAAATGGAGTGAAAAATTATGGAAAACGATTATAAGGTACTCAGCCTGCCAAAGCTCAATAATCTTACGCCGAGCATCGAATCCACTGCCCTCAAGCTTATGGAGGAAGCGGGGGAGCTGGCACAGGCTATAGGTAAGTTCAGAGGGCTGAACGGTGAAAAGGTGAATATGAGCGAAAAGGAGGTATTGGACCGCATATCCGGAGAGCTTCTTGATGTGGCCCAGGTCGCCGTATCCATGATGTTTGTCATGGAGGACACCTATGGAATAAATATTGAGGAGAAAGTGGAGGAACATATAAACAAGCTCAAGAAAAAGGGTTATATTAAATAAAGCGGTGATTAATCCATGGTTATTTCTCCGGTAAAGTTTCCGCGGATCTGACCGGTCTTGGTGCTGATCTCATTATTCAGCGTGGATACCCCAAGCACCGAATAGATCAGGCATGTTTTGGTAAGCGCCTCGGACATGACAAGCCCTCCCAACGACGTCATAAGCAGTGATTTTTTGCTTATTCCTCTGCCGAATACATAGCTTCCCGCCCATATCCTTATAAAAGCATCCAGATCGCCTATATTTTTTTTCATCTTCGCTGCTCCTTTCTCATGATCTAGTCTGCACACTTTTTCGCTAAATAAACCTGTATTTTGTTTATTTATTTATATTGTATATAATAAAGACAGAAGGAACAGAAACGGAGGTAATAATCATGTACGATGTAATAATAATCGGCGGCGGCCCGGCCGGTCTTACCGCGGGGATTTATTCGGGCAGGGCAGAATTGAAGACGTTGATCATAGAGAAAAAGGTTCTGGGCGGCCAGGCCGCGACCACCCACAACATTGAAAACTATCCCGGCTATGTGTCGGTCGCGGGTCCGGACCTTGTTATGAAGATGGAAGAACAGGCAAAGAGGTATGATGCGGAGATAACCTATGGAGAAATATCCGATATCCAACTGAAATCGCAACCCAAAAGAATAATAGCGGGCGGCAAAGAATATGAGGCAAAAACGGTGATACTTGCCATGGGCGCATATCCGAGAGAAATAGGGATAGAAAGCGAGAAGCAGCTGAGAGGGATGGGTGTATCATACTGTGCTACCTGCGACGGAGCTTTTTTCAGGGGCAAAACGGTAGCGGTAATAGGCGGAGGCAATACCGCCGTGGAAGACGCGGTATTTTTGACAAGATACGCTCAAAAGGTCTATGTTGTGCATAGGAGACATGAGCTTAGGGCGACAAAGGCGGATCAGGAAAGGGCGTTTAAAAATCCCAAGATAGAGTTTGTATGGGACAGTGTGGTGGACGAAATTAAGGGCGGCGAGTTTGTCGAAGGAGCAGTCATCAGGAACGTCAATACCGGTGAAAAGAGTGAAATCAAATTGGACGGCGTATTCGTGGCTATAGGAAATGTGCCCGACACGCAGCAGGTAAAAGGCATTGTAGATTTGGACAATAACGGATATATATTAGGCAGCGAAGAGATGGAGACAAATATACCCGGGGTATTTGCAGCCGGAGACGTAAGGGGAAAATCCGTTAGACAGCTTGTCACTGCGATGTCCGACGGGGCGATAGCCGCAGTCAACGCAGAAAAATATATTTCCCGGCAGATATGAGATACTTCGATATAAGCATGATGATATGGGAGGGTATGCCGGTTTATCCCGGCGATCCTTCCTTTGAGCTTAAATGGCTGGATACCATAGAAAACTGTGGATACGATCTCTCCGCGATATCAATGAGCTCTCACTGTGGTACCCATGTCGATTGTCCCAGACATTTCATCAAAGGAGGTCAAACCGCGGAGGCCATGAATGTGGAAAACTTCTGCGGCGCAGCAAAACTGATCGCTGTCGAAGGTGTAGAGGCAATAACGACGCATGACCTCTGCAGTTTTGATATAAAAAGGGGAGAGATCCTCATTTTAAAGACGGACAACACGCAATATATGCGCTCCGGGATCATGCCGGACAAATTTGCCTGCCTCACCGAAGACGCCGCCGAATACCTTGAGGAAAAGAACATAAAAGCCTTTGGGTTTGACTATATCACGGTGGACAGGGACGAGGATTACCCTGTTCATAAGACGCTTTTAAGTGCAGGTATTCCCATATTCGAAGGTCTCTGCCTCAATAATGTGCAGCCGGACGAATATTTCTTCACAGGTCTGCCGCTGAGGATCAAATGCGCCGAAGCAAGTCCCGTAAGAGCCGTACTGATAAAAAATGACTGATACCCTAAAATGGATAGAACCCCATATTGTTCCAGTTGGACTCGAACATTGCCGTGTACTGTTTTTTTAACGCCGCTCTGTGGCCGCTTTCCCAGTCTGCAAGGCTTAGCAGCATTTCCCTTACCCCGTTGTCGTCCACATTGTCCGCAGCCTTTTTGTAGAAGTTCATGAAGTCGTCTTCTATAAGATAAGCCATCCGCAGGAGTGATATGTCGGAGGTGCTTGTTTCAAAAGATGCAGACTTTACATCCTGCTGTTCCGCACGCTTATTGAAAATCTCCGGCGTACCCAGGTCGCGCTCTGGTTTTTCAGCAGGCTTGCCCTTTGATATATTCTCAAATTGCGATTTCAAATATTCATAGTGAGCCGTTTCCATTTTGGACAAATCCTCAAAAAGCTGCTTTGCAGTAGGATTTTTAACGCTTTTTGAATAGTTGTCATAGAAGGATTGGCCTTCCAATTCCATGCCCATGGCGAAATTCAATACGTTTAATTCCTTTTCCATAATAATGATCCTCCTTTTTTTAACTTTTATATATATTTCTATTTTATTTGTAAAAATCCTTCTTAAATTAGGGATATTTTCAAAAGAACGTCATCGTGCTAAAGTTAAGGGAAAATGTTTTCTGGGTTTATAATGCCGATAAAATATGGTAGAATTAACTTGAGCAATATAGAAAGGGGGTTTATCATGCAGTTGGTCGAATGTATTCCTAATTTCAGCGAAGGCAGAAATAAGGAGAGGATCGATGAGATTGTAAATGAGATTATAAAGACGGATGGCGTCAGGCTGCTGGATGTATCACCCGATTGTGATCATAACAGGACGGTAGTCACATTTATCGGGGAACCGCAGGCTGTTGCCGAGGCGGCTTACAGTGCATGCGCAAAGGCATCCGAGGTCATCGACATGTCCAAGCATACGGGAGAACATCCAAGGATGGGCGCCGCGGACGTGATACCCTTTGTCCCAGTAAAGGAAGTTACGATGGATGACTGTGTAAAGCTGGCGGAGGGGCTGGGCAAAAAGATAGGCGACGATCTCCATATTCCGGTCTATCTGTATGAGAGTGCCGCGACAAAACCGGAGAGGAGCGATCTGGCCTATGTGCGCAAGGGACAATATGAAGGATTCTTTGATAAGATAAAGCAGCCGGGTTGGGAGCCCGATTTCGGACCGAGAGAGGTCAGCGTGAAGAGCGGAGTGACCGCCGTAGGGGCCAGGCCGCCTCTGGTCGCGTTCAATGTAAATCTCAATACCCAGGATCTCGATATCGCAAAGAAAATAGCCAAAGCCGTGAGAAACTCCAGCGGAGGGCTCAGATATGTAAAGGCCATAGGAGTGAATATCGCTGAAAAGAATATGGTACAGGTATCCATGAATATGACAGACTATAAAAGGACGCCGCTTTACCGGGCATATGAACAGATAAAGATGGAAGCTGCACGGTATGGCGTCAGCATAGCGGAATCGGAAATAATAGGCCTGCTGCCATCGGAGGTTTTGATAGATGCCGCTATAAGCTATCTTCAGGTTCACAGTTTTGACAGTAAACAGTTACTGGAAAATCATATATATGAGTAGGTGAGCGGTATGAAGGTAGATACGCTTGTTAAAAATGGAAGGATCGTCACGTCTGTGGGCTCCGCTCCCAAGAGCGGCAAACAGATGCAGAATGTAAGGATCATAGAAAAGGGTTATGTCGCCATTGACGGAGGCATCATCGTAAAGGCCGCAGAGGGCGAGCCGACAAAGATGGAGGCAAAGACCACCATCAATGCCGAGGGAAGGGTGGTAACTCCAGGATTGGTGGACCCCCATACTCACCTCATACACGCAGGCTCGCGGGAAGACGAGTTGGCCTTGAAGTTAAAGGGAGTGCCTTATCTGGACATATTAAATGCGGGCGGAGGGATTTTGAGCACAGTCACGGCTACCAGGACGGCAGGTGACGGAGCGATGATCTCGCAGGTTTTAAAATCTTTGAGGCGCATGTTAAAATATGGCACGACGACTGCGGAGGTAAAGAGCGGATATGGACTAAACACACAGCAGGAACTCAGGCTGCTTGGGCTGATACATGACCTCAATTCGCTTCAGCCGATCGACCTGGTCGCCACATTTATGGGCGCCCATGCAATACCCGAGGAGTACAGGAATGATAAGGATGCCTATGTAAGACTTGTGAAAGAGGAAATGCTGCCGAGGGTGGCAGAGGAGGACCTGGCCAGATACTGCGACGTATTCTGCGAAGAAGGAGTCTTTGACATAGACGATACCAGAGATATTCTGCTGGCGGCCAGAAAATTGGGACTGGGGCTCAAGATCCATGCAGATGAAATGAACCCTATGGGCGGCGCGGAACTTGCGGCCGAACTAAAGACAACCTCGGCGGATCATCTGCTTGCATCTACCGACGAAGGCCTTATGATGATGAAACGGGCTGGGGTCATAGCCGTTGTGCTGCCAGTGACGTCGTTTAATCTTGAAGAAAGGTTTGCCAGAGCGAGGGACATGATAGACATGGGGCTGACGGTGGCGCTGGCGACGGATTACAATCCGGGCAGCTCGCCGACGGAGTCAATGCAGCTGGTCATGAATATGGCCGCAGTTAAGCTCAAGATGACGCCGGAGGAGATCATCACGGCTGCGACCATCAATGCGGCATGCGCCATAGGGATGGGTGAATTCATAGGAACTATTGAAGAGGGCAAGGCCGGAGACCTGGTCGTCTTTGATGCACCGAACCTCAACTACATACCTTATCATCTGGGGGTAAACCTGTCGAACACGGTTATCAAAAGGGGCAATATCGTATATAAGGCTCAGGAATAAACAACAATGAAAGGATGTGTGCTATATGCTTATAAACGGCACGGTTAACGATTACCTCGATTTGCTTTCGAGCGGTTCGCCGACACCCGGCGGCGGCAGCGTATCGGCGCTGGCCTCGAGCCTTGGCGTATCGCTGGGGATGATGGTTTGCGGCCTCACGGTGGGAAAGAAGTTCTATGAAGAGTATGACGACGCCACGAAATATACTATAAACTATACCTGTGCAGAATGTGCGGACCTCAAAAAGCGCCTCACCGAATTGATCGATGAGGACACCAGTGCCTATGACGCAGTCATGAGCAGCATCAAACTGCCCAAGGGAACTGAAGAAGAAAAGGAGATCCGGTCGCAGGCCATGCAGCAGGCCTATGTAAAGGCTATGGAGGTGCCCTTGGAAACAGCCAGACTCAGCCTGAAGGTGCTGGAAGATCTGGATAAACTCAAAGACTTTGTAAATCCCAACGCCATCTCCGATATAGGCGTAGGCGTGCTGATGGCCCATTCAGGTCTATTGGGCGCCGTCGACAATGTGAACATCAATTTAAAATATATAAAGGACGCCCATCTGGTAAGTAAGACAGAGCAAGAGGCAGAGATGCTGGCCAAGTCGGCGGATATTCTGAGAGAGAGGATACTCAAAGATATAGAGTACAGATAAAAAAATAAGAAGATGCACCGTATTTGATGGGGGTGCATCTTATATTTTCTCAGCTGTTAAGATATTTCAGCGCGATCCTTACCAAAAGCTCTATTCCCAGAGGGAGAGCATCCTCGTCTATATCGAATTGAGGATGATGATTGTTTTTATCTATGCCCTTGTCGGGATTGGCTATGCCCAAAAAGAGAAAACTTCCCGGCGCTTCCTGCAGAAAATATGAAAAGTCCTCCGCACTCATGGTTATGCCAGGGTCGATCACATTGCCCTCACCGACTACTTCTTCTGCCGCTTGTTTTGCCAGCTCGGTCATTTGGGGGTCGTTTATGGTGGGAGGATATTCATGTATGTATTCAAAGCTATATTCACCGCGAAAAGCCTCGCAGACACCCTTTACTATCCTCTCTATTTTATTGGGCATCTCTTTTCGGAGCACGGGATCTACAAGCCTTATCGTACCCGTCATGCTTGCCTGGCTGGGGATGGCGTTCATTACGGTTCCGCTGGTGAAGGTGCCTATGGATACAACGGCAGGATTTAACGGGTCTATCTCGCGGCTTACAAGAGTCTGAAGAGCGAGTACGACATGGGCGCCTATGACCAAGGCGTCCGTACCGAGATGCGGGGCCGACCCGTGTCCGCCCTTTCCCCTTATGGTTATGGTGAAAGCATCGGGGGAGGCCATGAGTGGGCCCGGCCTTACGCCGATCTTCCCAAACGGTACGCTTGACCATACGTGTTGACCAAAGACGGCGTCCACATGGGGATTTTCCATGACGCCCTCCGATATCATCCCTTGCGCGCCTCCCGTGGCATACTCCTCAGACGGCTGGAAAACGAATTTAATATTTCCGCTTATCCCGTCCCTATGTTTGGATAATATCTTTGCAGCCATCAGCAGCATGGCAGTATGCGCGTCGTGGCCGCATGCATGCATCACGCCATCCACTTCCGATCTATAATCACAGTCGTTCTCTTCACTGACCGGCAGAGCATCCATATCCGCCCGCAAAAGCACGGTTTTCCCCGGCTGCGGTCCGCGCAGTAATCCCACGACGCCCGTCTTATTTACGCCCATTGTCACTTCCAATCCGCATTCCCTTAGTTTCTCCGCCACGATCCCCGAGGTCCTCACCTCCCTAAAGCCCAATTCCGGATGCCTGTGAAAGTCCCTTCTCAAGGCGACCGCCTCATCAAAGAGCAGGCTGCATTCCCGCTTTATATCAAACATAGGCAATTCCTCTTCCCGTATAAATTTTATAAATATATCCGATGGTCTTTGGCCGCCCTTTCTTACAGGTACGTCCCCAATATACTCTATCTACTATGTTAGTATATACATTAGCGCCCGGCAATACAAGGCGGTATTATTGCTGCTGCAGAAAAATACATAAAACGGCGGAGGCAGAATCATTATGATCCGCCTCCTCTGTTTTTATAAATGAACCATGAATGTATTTTTGTAATCGGTCTTTTATAAGAAAGGTATCTTCAGAGTGTACAAACCAGCAGGCCGTGACAAATCGTGCAAGACAAGGCGGCAAACCTGCAAATAAAGGAGCATACTTAAACGTATATGACTGCAATTCACAGGCGCAGCCAACGCAGTAAGCAAAATTGCAGCTCAATTTTGCGATTGCACGAGACTGGCATCGGCCTAGATTAAGGATCGGGTTTGCAGTCGGCGATTATCACCAGCTGCTGTCCCGGACAGATCAAGGCCGGATCGGCTATGCCGTTTGCCTTTGCTATAGAATTGACGGTGGTATTGAACATTCCGGCGATTTTATACAGGCTGTCGCCGGCTGCCACAGTGTAGTGCATAAGTTTGCCGCAGGTCACGGGTATTCTCAATTTCTGCCCTATATAGATCAAATTCGGGTTCGCAATATTGTTTGCGCAGGCTATGGCTTCAATGGACGTGCAGAACAGCATGGACAGTTTATACAGCGTATCGCAGGATTTCACGGTGTATATAAAATAATCTGCCGGCTGCGGCTGTGGAGGACAGGGCATAGGCTGCGGCATTGGCGGGCAAGGGATGGGTTCCGGCTGTGGAGGACATGGCATTGGCTCCGGCATCGGCGGGCATGGACACGGCTGCGGCGGGCATGGGTCAGGCTGCGGCGGATACGGATATCCGCATGGCGGTGGAGTCGGCCATGGGTAGCTGCCGCACGGCGGGCTGGGATAACCCCAATCAGGCATGGACGCATCGGGACAACCGGCCGTTTGTGCAGACCCATTGCCTCTTATTCCGGGGATAAAGAGGGATGTACCGGGATATATGATATATGGGTATGCAAGGCTGTTTGCAAGGATAATGGCTTCATAGGGCACTCCGAACCTCATCGCTATGCCATATACGTTTTCGTCCGGGGCCGCCGTATACATAATACCTTTCACCGATACTGTCAGCGGCATTCCAGGATATATCAATGAAGGATTTATAATGTTGTTCCCGTTTGTCAAATCATCTATAGCCGTATTAAACATTCTGGCAACGGAAAATAATGTGTCACCCTGCCTGGCTATATAGTTTAGGCTTTTTGTGATCAATATGATCACCTCCTTTTATTGCTAATATATGCTATGTTTCAATATCAATTTTGTTTACAATCAAGCATAAAATTACTGAGAAGTATAAAATAAGGGGGGTACATATTTGTCACATTACAGGTACTTCATATACCTTTTGATCTTTGTCACTATACTTACTGCCTTTTATGTAAAAACTCAAACGGTCGCCACCCTGAGCCTGCCTGTTTCCTCAAGGATAGTGGCAATAGATCCCGGGCATGGCGGATGGGACCCGGGCAAGACGGTAAACGATACGCGCGAGTCCGTAATAAACCTGAAGATCGCTCAAAAATTGAAGAAACTGATCGAATCATCGGGAGGTCAGGCAATCTTGACGAGGAACGAAAATAAGGCGCTGGGGAAATCAAAGAGCACAGATATGAAGGAAAGGATGGAAATCACCAAGAAAAACAATGCCGATATTTTTGTAAGCATTCATTTAAACAGTTATCCCAAATCAAATTATTATGGTGCGCAAACCTTTTACTATTCGGGATCAAAAAGTGGTAAAATATTAGCGGAGGCAATACAGGAACAATTGATCAAAATACTGGACAGGGGCAACAAAAGGCTGGCGGCTACATCGGACAGCTATTATGTGCTTAAAAACACACAAATACCTGCGGTCATAGTTGAATGCGGGTTTATGTCCAATCCCGAGGAATATAAGCTGCTGCAGGATGACGAATATCAGGAAAAGATAGCATGGGCAATATACTTAGGAATAAATATATATTTTGATTCTATATAAAATGGAGGTGTCCCTCATGGGGAAAATCCTAGCTTCATTCCTTATGCCGCATCCGCCTATAATCATACCTGAGATAGGCAGAGGAGAGGAAAAGAAAATACAAAAGACGATCGACGCCATGAATGATGTTTCCGCAACGATCGAGAAATTAAGGCCGGCAACCATCGTTATCATCTCCCCTCACGGGTATGTGTTCAGGGATGCGGTATGTGTATACGGTATGCCGGAGATCGAAGGCGATCTTGGATTTTACGGCGCATCCGAGGTCGCATTGAAATTTAAAAATAACGTGGAATTATCCGAGGATATTATCGAGGAGACGAATAACTGCGGAATAAGATGCCTCAAGGCAGACGAACGGCTGTCATACAGGTATGGCCTTGAGCTTGGTCTCGATCAGGGAGCCTTGGTGCCGCTGCGCTTTATTACCGGGAAGTATAATGGATTTAGGCTGGTTCACATATCTTACGGATTTTTATCATTCGAAGAGCTCTATCGTTTCGGCACGATCATTAAAAAAGCGATAGAATCGTTGGATGACGACGTTGTTGTGATAGCCAGCGGAGACCTGTCTCATAAGCTTACTCAGGATTCTCCCAACGGCTATACGCCGAAAGGGGCGGTCTTTGACCAAAAAATTCTGGAGTTTTTGGGGCGGATGGATGCAAAGGCGATACTAGGGATGGATAAAGACCTCATAGATGAAGCGGCGGAATGCGGATTCAGGTCCATACTTATTATGCTGGGGATACTGGACAAATTGGATGTCCGTCCACGCATAATATCTCATGAAGGACCCTTTGGAGTAGGCTATGGAGTAGCGGAATTTATTGTAGAACCTGATACACATAAAATTATAAAAGGGGTGAGGGATGGAATGGATACATATGTTCGTCTGGCAAAGGAAAGTTTGGAGTATTACATTACACGGCACAGCATAATGACTGTGCCCGACGGTTTATCTGAGGATATGTATACGAATGCGGCCGGCGTTTTTGTATCATTGAAGAAAGACGGGGAACTGAGAGGATGTATAGGGACATTATCTCCGGTACGTGAGAACATAGCGGAGGAGATAATTTATAATGCCGTCAGTGCGGGTACGGAGGATCCGAGATTTTATCCAGTTACGGAAGGAGAATTGAATGCACTGGTGTATTCGGTAGACGTACTTACGTCTCCGCAAAGGATCGCGGGTAAAGCGGAGCTTGATCCGGGGAGATATGGCGTAATAGTCAAAAAGGGATATCGCACGGGGGTTTTGCTTCCCGACTTGGAGGGCGTGGATTCGGTGGAGGAGCAGCTGTCCATAGCTCTGCGAAAGGCAGGGATAAGATCCGACGAGGATTATGAGATATCCCGCTTTGAAGTTGTTAGGCATGCATGAAGCCTTGTTTTATGACAAGACGTACAGGGGAGAGGCGCATTGCCTTCTATGCCCTGTCCGCTGCCATATTGCAAACGGCAGGACAGGCGCCTGCGGAGTGCGCAAAAATATAAACGGCACCCTGTATACGGAAAATTACGGCAGCATCTCAGCCATGGCATTAGATCCGATAGAGAAAAAACCGTTATTTCATTTCTATCCCGGTTTTTCTATCCTCTCTATTTCTTCCTACGGCTGCAATTTTAAATGCAGGTTCTGTCAGAATTGGGAATTGTCGCAGGGTATGCCGGATACGGAAGAAAGGTCTGCCTATGATGTGATCGACGAGGCAAAGAGATGCCGTGGAAACATAGGAATTGCCTATACCTATAATGAGCCTCTGATATGGTATGAGTTTGTCATGGATACGGCTAAGGCGGCGAGGGAGAACGGATTGGTCAATGTGCTTGTAACCAACGGCTATATTGAGGAACAGCCGCACATGGAATTGCTGCCTTATATCGATGCAATGAACATAGATCTCAAGGGCGGCGGCGAATTCTATAGAAAGATATGCGGGGGCGACGTGAACAGTGTCAGAAAGACCATTGAGAGATCGTACGGAAGAACGCACATTGAGGTCACAAATCTGATCATACCGGGACTAAACGACGGTATGCAGGACATCGAAGATATGGCAAAATGGCTGGCATCCGTCGGCAAAGATATACCCCTGCATCTATCTAAGTATTATCCTCAGTATAAAATGGCCAGGCCGGAGACTCCTGCGGATACCATGCTCATGGCGAGGGAGACGGCGGGGAAATATTTGGATTATGTATATATAGGCAACGTATATGGGACCGATAACAACACCTATTGCCCCGAATGCAATAATTTGCTCGTTGAAAGGAAACGGAGGATAAGGGTCGCCGGCATAGAGAATGGAAGGTGCACCAACTGCGGACATAAGATAAATATTATACTTTGAGGTGGTATCCATGCTGGATAATATAGAGCAAACCATAGAGTGCATAAGCAGGGCGGTAAAGGGAAAGAGGACCGCGGCCGAGATGGCGCTTACTTGTCTCATAGCACAGGGCCATATGCTCATAGAGGATATTCCGGGGGTGGGGAAGACCACGATGGTAAAGGCGCTGGCCAGGTCTTTGGGACTTGGGTTCAACAGGATACAGTTTACGCCTGACGTACTGCCGTCGGACGTTACCGGAGTGGATATCTATAACCAGACGGAGAAGAAATTTGTATATATGAAAGGGCCGGTTTTTACAAATATATTGCTGGCGGATGAAATAAACCGGGCCACTCCCAAAACACAGTCAAGCCTTCTGGAGGTCATGGAGGAAAGGCAGGTCACGGTGGACGGCGCGGTTTATAAGCTGCCGTATCCCTTTATGGTGATGGCCACGCAGAATCCCATAGACTTTGAGGGCACCTTCGTACTGCCCGAATCACAACTGGACCGATTTATGATGAAGATATCCATGGGTTATCCTCAGAGGTCCTCGGAGAAAGAAATGCTGGATGACTATCTGGAGGGGAATCCATTGGATGAAATCGTTCCCGTACTTTCAGCCGACGAGGTAAAAAACATGATCGAAGATGCCAAAGATGTTTTTATGGCCCCGGAGATCAAGGAGTATATATTGGATATAGGCGAGGCTACCAGAACATGCGAGTACGTAAGCTACGGGGTGAGCCCAAGGGGACTTTTGCTTCTTGCAAGAGCCGCTAAAGCTTTTGCCTATATGGAGGGAAGGGATTACTGCATACCCGACGACGTAAAGAAACTGGCGCCATACGTACTGCCGCACAGAATTATTATTAAATCGGTAAAATTCAACAGGGGTGACGCAAAGAGCATTACTGATGAAATAATAAGAGGGGTGAGGGTTCCAAGGGGCGAAGCGTATGTATAGCCTGCTCATACTTGCGTTTATATTTATACTGCTCTTGGGCGGACGGGAATATTACAGCATCTTTTATGCCGTATCCCTCATCATTTTATGCAGCTTCCTTTATTGCCGGTATATTAAACGAGGCGTTTCTGCCATTATCTTTTCGGACAGAAATGAGATATCCAGGAATGAAAGGGTCAGGTATGAGATATTGCTGCAGAATAATACCATTCTGCCGATTTTTGATACGAGGCTTATAGTCAAATCGCTTGCCGTGGATTACCGTGTAAATTACATTGCTCCTCTTCGCCAGCTTAGAATAAGAGGAGATAAAGCTTTTGAAAAACGGGGCAGATATATCCTCGGTCCTATGGAAATAAGCGGCCGCGAACCATTCGGGCTCTTCGGCTGGGACGCTGAATTGCCGCCGAAATTGAATATCACCGTATTTCCCAGAGTTTATCAAACGGACTTCATACAATATTTCCTGCGGGATGAAAACGGCGCTGGAGCGCTGTCTATACGGCAAAACAGCAATGGTCCCTATGATGTGAGGAAATATATATATGGAGACAACTTCAAGAAGATGCACTGGAAACTATCGGCAAAGTATGACGAGCTTATGGTAAGGGAATACAAAGATTCCGAAAGAGCGGGCATCAGGATTTTGCTTGATATGAGAGGGAAGGCCTATGATGACAGGGGAGAAGAGGAGGCACTGAGCCTGCTGCTTTCCTGTGCCGCGTCTTTTCTGCAGCACAATATGATGGCGGAGGTCCTGCTGCTCAACAGAGAAATAAGTCGTGTCATGATAAAGGACAAGAGCGAATTTGAGAAATTGCTGTATTCACTTGTGGACATGAAATTTGAGGGTACGATGGAGGATGACTTTTTACATCATCTGCTGTTTTCGGAGGAGTTTCAGCCGGGACTTATAATCACCTCGGGAATGAGCGAATCGCTTTACGGCATTATGGATGATTCCGACTGCCGGGTTTTGACGGTCATGGAGAATGTACCCAGGCAGGACGAGAGGATCATAACGCCTGCAATATGGAGGGATATTTTTGATAAGTCTGATAGCCAGGTTGATATTTACGTTTGCGATTAGCTTTGTCATTGATATTCCCACGGGAACGTCTATTATGGGTGATTCTTCGCTGCCTGAAATCATGATAATGTCTGTTGCGGTGACGGGTTTTATCGTCGCAATGGCGGAGCTGCCTGTTTTAAGGAAGGGACTGATTGCGATACCCGTTTTATTGGCGGCCTGCTACAAGTATATCCCTCAGATAATAAGGGAGACTGCGGAATTTCTGATTTGGACCGCAGGCTTTCTTTACGGAAATTTACCGGTCCAAACCGAGTATGCCTTGATCCTCATGTTTATAGCGGATTGTCTTGTGGCGTACTGCGTATATACGCTTATACAGTATAAGAAATATGCTTTTTACATAGGCTTGGGAGGTTTTTCGATCCTGGCGGTACAGTCGTACATAGGTATAGGTATTGCCCCCCTTGCGGCGGTCTTATTTGCTGCTGAACTTATATTTTTGATTCTGTATCAGCATGGAAGCCTGGACAGCCGCCGTTCGGCTGCATGGGTGACCGTGATGACGGTGTCCATATTTTCCGTAACGTATTTTATGCCGCCTGTTTTCAAGCCCTTTGAGGTTAGTGAGGCGCAGAGTCTGGCCTCGGTTTTGTTCAAAAACTATACCGCCGGCAAGGATGGTGAAGCCGGAACGGACTATGTTGAGCTTGGCGGACCCAGGGAAGCGGACAAGACCATAGTTATGGAGGTCATATCGCCGGAAAGTACATATCTCCGCGGCAAGGTGTATGATGAGTACAACGGCAAAGGATGGTATAAATCACAATATAGATGGAGGAGCAACCAGGACGATAGTCACATTGATCCTGATTTTGCCGGGCAGATATCCTATAGGACCGTTGTTCAGGAGATAACGAAAATCAATATGGGTGAAACCATCTATGCCGCGTATACGCCGGTTTGGCTCGACTTGGGCAGCGATAGTGAATACTATATGGACGATGACCGTGAAATTCGTTCAGGGAGCCCAAATGAGAAAAAATATGAGGTGACGTCGGCAATACCCTATGTCGGTTTTGATAAACTCAGAAAGTCGGGATACAATTATCCGAAGAATGTGGAAAGATATCTGCAGCTTCCGCAGGAACTGCCCGAGAGGGTAGGGGAACTTGCCGGCGCCATTACAAAGGACAGCAATAACCCTTATGATACGGCATTTGCACTGCAAAAATATCTGAAGAGTCTGGATTATAAGCTGGATGTTCCCAAGACCCCGGCCGACAGGGATTTTACCGATTATTTTTTGTTTGACCTGAAACAGGGCTACTGTACCTATTTTGCAACGGCGATGGCGGTAATGCTGAGGACGCAGGGTATACCGGCCAGGTACGTCGAGGGGTATGCCATGCCGGCGCAGCCGGACAGTGGGACGATTTACTATATAGGAAAGTCCATGGCCCATGCGTGGGTCGAGGTATACTTCAATGGGTTTGGATGGATGAGCTTTGATCCGACACCGCTGTATGGAGGATTTGATTATACTTCCGTATTGGACAGACAATATGATGATCCGGATGACGGTACTCGGGATAGCGACATCCTGGGACAGGTGCAGAACAGATATGTTACAAAACCTCAAATCGATCGGCAGGATTTTAAATATGATGTATTCTATTGGCTCACTATACCCCTATTGATATGTATTATTGGCATAACGGCACTGCATTTAAGGTCATATATTTTTATGAAAAGGCTTTCCAAAACGGGATTAATATTATATTATAATAGTAGGATAGTAAATATATTAAGCCGTATGGACATAAAAATAGAAAAAGGGGAGACGATGAGGGAACTCTGTGAAAAAGCCTTAGAAATAATCAGTTTAAATGATATAATTAATATATATGAGGATGTGCTCTATGGTAAGAAGACGCCGGGAGATGATGACACGACGAAGATGAGGCTAAAGTATCGGAGAGCTTTGAGACTGTACCGCGAGAAGGCGGGCAATATGCCGTATTTAACTGACAGAATCTTTAATATGATCTGATGATAGAGTTACTATATATTAGATTGCAGTTTGACAGCCCAATAATTAATGGGAGGGGAGCCAAATATGCTGGACAACTTTGATTCTAAAAGCCGATACAGGATAATGGTCTGCGTTACGCCTCAAAAGAGCTGCGAAAGACTTATAAAAGCAGGCCATGATCGTGCAAAGGAGATGAACGGGGAATTCTCTGTAGTCTATGTCAATAAGGACGACGACCTCCATAAGCACTTGGAAGAGCATGAAATACTGATCGAACTGTTCAACAAGGCGCAGAAGCTGAGAGGCAGCGTAAGCATCCTTTCCGGGAAGAAGATATACGAGACCTTGGCTCAGTTTGCAAAGGACAATAGGGTAAATGAGATAGTAGTGGGCAAATCCTTACGATCCGCATTTGATAATCAGCAGGTCATAAATCCGCTGAGAAAATGCGTTGAAGATAACAACATACATGTAAGCGTTGTGGATTGAATAAATGAGACTATTTTCCTATTGTGGCATTGTGTCGAATACTGTAATATAATACTTGTAAGTTGATGCCCCAACCCAATGTATAGTGCCGCACTTCAAAGTGCGGCATTTTTTTACAACAGAAAAAGAAGATGGTATAATGATTATATACTTATTTTATGTCAAATTGTGCCGAAATATATATTTATAGCTATATTTAACCTGAGTGAAACTGAAGGGGGAAGCTGCGATGAAGAAGATAGTAAGTTTTATCCTAACTGTTTTTTTACTGTTATCAAGTTTTTCTTTCGTGGAGGTACGGGCAGACGGTCATGCGGTCACCATGGATACCAACTCCATATCTTCAGGTCACGGCGGGCAGATAATAGTGACCGCCGATGCAGATCATAAATTTGACGGCAGTACCGAGGTTTCTCTTCAATTCTACTATAACGGTATTTTATATACTGCCGATCCCACCGTTACAAAGACAAATAAACAGTTGATAATATATATTCCTCCGACTGATAAATTTGGTACCGGGGCGCCTGTTTATACCGGCATTGCAAATATAGTCATACAAAATATAAAAGTCATTTCAGATAATTCCGATATCAGCGATACCCTTCAGTTTAATTTCGTAAAGGACCCCGTTATAAAAGATGTCTATCAGAATGTGGAGACCACCTTTACCAAGGACGGCAATGGAAACATTACCGATACCAAGGAGGTAAGGCAGCTTGTCATCGAGGGCGAGAATTTTGACTTAAAAGAGCTGATGATAGGCGGCACCGACGGCGTGGGCGGCCTTTCTTCAGTAAAGGGCGAGGTCAAGATACTGTCAAAGGACAGCATGAAGATAGTGGCCGAGGTGCCGGAACAAATAGTGAACGACGGTTCCATCGAGTATGAGGTCAGCGTCAGAAACGGCAACAACGGCATGGAGATCAAACCGGGCTTTAAATTCAACGAGCTTTCCCATATACAAAATATAGACAAATCTAGAGCGTACCCTGGAGATAAACTCATAATCACGGGTACAAATCTTCCCAAAGATGTAAGTGAAATTGTTTCGATTATTATAGCAAGATCTGCAATACCAGTAAAAATAGAAAACATAGAAATAAACAGTACTGCCGTGCCTAACACGATAAAAGTCACCGTGCCCGAAGCAGGAGACAGGAATAATAAGGACATATCTATAAGAAGACACATCGAGGGCGGCGACATCCAGGTGACGCTTAAAAATCAGTTTACCGTGGTCTATACACCGGCGGGGCTCTCCGCAGACCGCATAGAGCCCAACTCTGGTACCACAGACGGCGGAACGGAAATAAAGATATACGGGAGCGGTTTTGTGCAGGGAATGCAGGTATACATAGGCGGCTACGACTCAAAGAACAGGGCGGCGGTGAAGTCCGTATCCGCCGATCCCAATGCCGAAGGCAAGACGATCATCACGGCCGTTACACCGCCCTCCGACGTGGAAGGCGCTAAGGATGTGTATGTGCAAAATCCCGTGGACGGCAGCGAGGTCAGGAAAGTAGGGGGATTCACATATATATCCGTGGCCAATGCCCTCACCATCTATCCCGAGCAGATAAATCCCACGGAGGCACGGGAGACGGAACAGAAGGAAATCACTATTGTGGGCCGAAATATAAGCAATATAAACGTTAATAGTTTGCTGCCTATGGAGGGCGAAAATTGGTATACAGATTCGACCGACAGGTTTTTTGATAATACGGCCAAAGAATATGTGGCTCACTACCAAGGTACATATCAGGGACAAGCAGTATATATAGAAAAGACAATAAGGCTGACCATAGGCAATGAAGCGGCGATCAACAACATAGGCTTTCAAAAAGACTCAAATTATTCAAAAGATCAGATGATAAGCGCCAAGACGCCGATAATCACATTAAATCCCAGGGTGGATACCAAGGCGGATATAGCCGTAAACACTTATACAGTCGCAGGTACTTTAATAAATGGAACGCCCGTAGGAGAAAAAGAAAGATATAATTTTGATAAGGTACTGTTTGAGACCAGCGAGTCCGCCGTGATAAAGAACGGGTTCACATATAAGCCGGACCCGACCAATCCTCAGATAACAGGGGTTAATCCGCACATCGGCTCAATAAAGGGCGGGGATGTAATAACCATAGAGGGTACGGACATCAGACCGGGCGCTAAAGTATACATAGGTGAAGAAACTTCCAAAGACCTGGCCCAGTTGGTGTCTATCAATATATCCGTGGATGGCGACGTGATAAAATCGACCCTCGTGTTGAAGACGCCTTCCTCCGATACGACCGGCAAAAAGAAAATAATTGTTGTCAACAGTGAAGGAAGCAAGGCGGTAAGCGAAGACGCGTATGAGTACATTTCCGACCCCAGGATCGATTCGATAACGCCGAACGTGGGGTCAATGAATGACGATATATACGTATCTGTAAACGGCAGCGGATTTGTCGTGAAAACCGACGACAGCGGAAAATCGGTCTTGCCCAAGGTATGGGTGGGAGGTCAGTCCGTGGATATCAAGGCCGTCTACGATGATAAGGGAAATATGGTCGACGGCCGCAGGTATAAGACGGGTACGAAGATAAAGGGCAGTATACCTGGCGGCGGAGCAAAGACGGCCGGATATGCCGACGTAAAATTGGTAAACCCCGATTATCCTGATTTTGAGGCCATTACCAATTACCCCGATAGTTATGCCGTAGATATAGCCAGCGGAGGAAAGGCAATACTGGAGGCGGCATTCAAATATACCGATCCCTCATACAAGATGGGTATAGAAAGCATAGAACCGGGCCGTGGGCCGATAGAGGGCGGCACCACAGTTAAGATTTCCGGCGGCACGTTTCCCAAATCGGTGTATGTGACCATAGACGGGGAAGAAGCAAAGATAAAAAGCATTGCGGGAAATGCCGTAACCATTACGACTCCTCCGGGAACGGTGGGCAAAAAAGCAGTGCAGGTCATAAGCCTTGCGGCTGGGGACGCCGAAGGGGCGGTCGCCACCGTAAAGGACGGTTTCGAGTATACCATAATGTCTACAAATCCCAAGATAACCTCCATAGTACCTACTCATGGCGGCAGCGGCACCAAGGTGTGGATAAGCGGCAGCGATTTTATAATGAGCGTACCGCTGCTGGATGAAAATAATGAGCCTGTAAAAGATGAAGATGGTAACCCCGTATACAGCGAACAATCCAAGGTTATAGTGGGCGGGCGGGCGTTGGACAGAGAACATGGCGAGGTGGATGTCATCGATCCATCGGCAATAAGCTTTATCATACCTTCCATACCCGATGATCAGGGACCGATCGCGGGAAACTATGATGTATATATAGAAAACCCTGATACGGCGGTATCAAACAAAATAAAGTTTAATTTTCAAATACCGGACAGCGATCCCGTAATAGATACCGTTACTCCCATCGTCGGTTCGTCGGACGGGGGTACGTTGGTGGCGTTAAGCGGAAAGGACTTCAGGCAGAACGTTGAGGTATACTTCGGCGACCAAAAGGCTCAAATAACGAGTTTCGACGAGGAAAGTCAGATAATCAAGGTAAAGACTCCTCCTCATGGGCCGGGCCAGGTGGACGTATCTGTGCTCAATAAGGACGGCGGCAGCGACATGGTCAAGGCTGGCTTCACATATATAAAGGCGGCCAGCGGTCCGACGGTCACGGCGGTCACCCCCAATAAGGGCAGCGCCTTCGGCGGAGACTTGGTTACGATAACCGGCGATGATTTCAGGAAGGATGGGGATAGGCTTCCCGAGGTATACTTTGGGAATCAGAAGGCCGAGGATATAAACTACGTAAAGTATAACATGATCACTGCGGTGACGCCCCCCTATAACGGTTCGGGCTCGGTGGACGTCATGGTGGCGAATCCGGACAGCGGCCTGGCCGTTTTGAAGAACGGATTCACCTATAGCCAGTCGAAACCGCAGATCACCTCGATCATACCATCTACTATGCCGATCACCGGCGGTTATGCAGAGATCACTGGTTCGGGATTTTCCATGCGCATCCTGAATTCCGACGGGAAAGAAGTAAATCCCGGCAGCATTGTCAGGATAATCGACGGGGATAAAAACATTGATCTTACTTTAAACCCCGGTGAAGATGCGAATAATCCGACCGACTATAACATAGATGTCGTAAGTTCGGGACGCATACTTATAAAAATACCGCCGGTTGCCACGGTGGGAGATAGAAAGATCCAGGTCATAAATCCTGACGGAGGTATTGCAGAGGGTAAGATGACCTTTATAAAACCGCTTACCAATCCCAAGATCGACAGGATAGATCCCACAAGCGGCAGCATAAATGGAGGTACGCCGGTATATGTCTACGGTTCCGACTTCAGACCCAATGCCAAGGTCTATATAGGAAGCAAGGAAGCGACGGTAAAATCTATCGCCGCGGACGGCAATGCGATATGCATTTATACACCTGCAGCCGATCCATCGGCGGCGGGCATCCCGCAGGATGTGGTCGTTTACAATGAGGGAGATAACAGCGCGACCCTAAAGAGTGCTTTCACCTATATTTTAATGGAGAGCAGCCCTGTGATAACCTCCATAGAGCCCAACCACGGGTCTGCGTTGGGCGGTGAGAAGGTTATAATCAAGGGCGACGGTTTTATGGAGGATGTCAAGGTATACTTTGACAATACGGAGGCCCTTAAGGTCAGCCGTGTGGACTACACGACCTTAGAGGTAATAATCCCCTCCCATGCCGCAGGCAAGGCCGATGTGGTCGTGAGAAATATTGATGCATACGGCGAGGCTGTATTGAAGGACGGATTTGAATTCGTGAATACTATACCTGCAGGTCCTTCGGGATTTACAGCCGTCGGTGTATCCGGCGACACCATAAAATTGACTTGGGATTCCGTAGACGGAGCCGATTATTATATGCTGTACGGCAGAAGATCCCGCAGCGATACATATGAATTTATAGCTTCCACCGAAGATATCCAATATTATGTTAAGGGTCTTGAAAGGGATGCCAAGTATTATTTCCGGTTGGAGGCGATCAACTCCTTCGGTCTATCTAAGTCGGCAACGGCAAGTGCTTCGACTAAAGATAAAAAGCCGGATTATGATTATGACGATACGGCACGGGAAAATCAGGTAAGCGTCTCGGGGGGAGCAGCACTGATAACTCTTGGAGTGAACGAGAGCAGGTTTTCATTTGACTTGGACCTTGATCCATCCAAGCCGACGGATATTAAAATCAACGTGCCACTGTATCTTATCAAGAATTCCAAGGAGTCGGCAGTATTAAACTCACCTAAGGTAGAAGCTGAATTTGTGATAAGCGATCTTGCGGATCATGACATGGGATCGACGGGATCTCATTCCGGCGACTATATAACGGTGGAGATACAGGAAATCACTGGGAGCGATTATGGAAGCTACTCCAAGTTTGTTGACAGAGGCACAAGAATATTGTCGCCGTTGTTCAGGATGGACGTAAAATCAACTATTGACGGAAAGCAAGTCGATATACATTATTTACAAAACTTTGACATGCAGCTTACATTTAGCGGTTCGGAAGCAAGGGGTTTATATATGTTCAATGAGGTCGACAGAAAGTGGAATATGATAAGCAGTGGTACTAAACAATTATCGTCAATAAAAAGCACGGGCGTGTATGCTATTTTGGGGAGATAGGTCAACATGAAAAGGATTCTAATTGCGATTTTAACAATTGCCGTCTTTTTAGGCTCAATGTGCAGTGCCTATGCAGCACCGGCAGTCAGCGAGACATATCGGGGTCTGCAGGGATACAAGATTGTATTGAACAGCGTATCGTTCAAGGATAAGGTGCCCTCATGGACATACAGAGACGCCGTACGGGTCACCGCGCTGTCGGTGCTCAAGGGTACCGGCGACGGCATGTTTCATTCCGGCAGCGGCATCACCAGGGAGGAGGCCATAGGCATAGCATTGCGTATAGCTGGTCTGGAGGGCGATGCCCAGAACGCTGCCGGACTTAGCGGCGGTACTATGAAGGCCGACTCGTGGGCAAAGGGTTATATACTGACGGCGGCGGACAATGGGTATATATCGGAAGGAGATATATATTCGCAAAATTGGAAGAGCAAAGCAACAAGAGAAGAATTCGCGGCATACATAGGCCGGGCCCTGGACTATACCCCTGCCTATGGTATTGATCAAAGCTTCGCTTCTGCCTTTTCGGACAGTAATACCATCAACATGGATTATATGCCTTATATAGAATCGGTAATAAAGAACGGAATCATGGCGGGTTATGGAAACGGTACGTTCGGCCCAAGAAACGGGTTGACACGCGGAGAGGCAGCGGCCGTATTAGGCAGGATACTGGACAAGTATCCCGAAAGATTCAATATTACAAAGCAGAGCGGTTTGGTGTATTATACCGCAAATAATACCGACTACACTATAATGCGAGAGGATGGCGGCGTGTTTGTCTTAGCTACGGACGGTGCACACGGCATAGTCGTTTTGAATAACGGCAGTGTCGGGAGCCAGCTCAGACTAAATCAGAATGTGGATATTTACATGAAAAACGGCGTGCCCTATCTGGCGGAGGTGATATCGGTAAGTTCCCGAAGCGCCAAGGATAATGAAGGTGTTATAAAGTCGGCGGATAATAACAAGGTCAATATTGATGTTGCCGGGCATGTGACAGGCTTTAATATAACCCAGGACACCGTGATCACCGTGAACGGGAAAAAGGTATCTGCAAATGAGCTTATGCCAGGCCAATATGTATCTTTTTCCAGCAGGAACTCAAATCTTTTGCAGCTTGCCATAGACAGTCAGCTTGACACCCCGGGGTATGCTCAGCCGGGAACCTTCTATCTTACGGGGAATATGGTCGGAGCGGATGGCGGCATATTGACGGTACGGGACGAAAGCGGGAGTCTCCGCAGCCTTACCCTGCCGTCTTATGTCAGTTTGAATGCCAAGCCGGGTGATTCGGTGAAGGTGTATCTTGATGATGCCGGAAATGTGTACTCTGTAGATAGGGTGACCGGCAATATGCAGTATGCCTATCTTTACAGGGGAAAGCTATCATCGGTGATTGCAAACGGGATCCAGATAAATGATACGAAGAAGTTTGACAACTTTCGCTGGAACAATGGCGAGGCAGTCCGGCTGCCGGTTTCCGATGATATAGAGGTCTATAAATCCAATGTGGAACAGGGAAATATGAGTGATTATATAGGAAGCTATGCGTATTTTATAACCAGAATGGAGTATGGTGAAGAGAAGGTATACAGGGTCATTATAGAGACCGGATATATGAAGGAATATGTAGAAAAGATAGATAGGGTAGACGGCGTGGCGGGCAGGATATCTCTGCCCAGCACCGACGTGCAGATAAATTCCGGAAGTATCCTACTCAAAGACGGAAAGATGATCACTGCCGACAATCTGGAAGAGGATCAGACGGTGCTTGCGCTGCTGGACAGAACGGGCGGCGGCAATACCGCACCGCTGCTTATGGTGCTTGATCGTCAGCCTTCCGTGATGATAGTGAAGGGCGAAATAGATACTATAGATTCTACTACTTTTGATGCGGACCGCGTATATGAGATAGAGGGCAATACGTGGAGCAGGATAAGGGACAGCGGTGACTTCTACGTTAGCGACGATACGTATATACTGGATTATATCAACAATGAAGAGCTATCGCCTGATGACTTTTTAAACGACAGATATGACAGACATCCGGATTATGAAGGCAAGAATTTCTATGCGGTCATGGATGGCGACGAGGTAGTAGGCATGGTCATATATGACCCCGATGAAGATGACGGCAGACTGGCTAATGTGAGGTTTGTAACTGCAAAAATAGCCGGAGTAGAGAATGATTATCGTGTAGAAATCAAAGATGTCGCGGAATACAGTGCTCTTACCGACAAGTGGACGGTTGGGCCGTCCCTGGGGTATGTCTGGGCGGAGAATTCACTGGCGATAATAAACGGCAGGGTGTCTTCTGCGGACAGAATCAAGGAAGGATCATCCGTGTATATCCTTGTGGACGATGACATGGATGCGATCTTGATAGTGGAGGGAGGCGAATGAATTTGAAGAAGGTTTTTGCGTCTGTGCTCGCTGTCCTTATGCTTATATCCAGCACAGCTTATGCGCAGGTCCCGGGATTTGAGGGAGGGCTTTCGGATGGCTATGAGTATAAGGAGTATGTATTTGTTACCGGACAGCCGCTGCTGATGACAGGGACATTGGATGTTACATCGAGCAACAGGTCGGGAAATATCAGGACCACTTACCGGTATAACCTGACAAATACGGAGAAGAAGGCCACTTTGACCCGCAGTTATACGGTAAATACGACTGTGGAGGAAAACACTGAAAAACATCAGACCATAGAGACGTCCGCTCTTGATAAAAATTACCGGGAGACTATCAAGGTCGGAAGCAATACCTATGCTCTTGACGACTATGCTTTCAGCATGTCCAAGGTAACCGACAACAAGCCCGCGGTGGATTATTTTGCAGGAAACTGGACGGGAAGAAAAACTTATACCATCAACAAGAATCAAGGCAAAGTGACTGTGGATATTGAAGGCAAAACAACAGGGTACGACCATTACTGGGGCTCTACCGAGACTATGGATGTGGGCCAGGCCGTTACCTATTCCATGCCTGCAACCGATAAAACTGAAAAAGTGAGCTGGAATGGCAATTATCATGAATATCTGTCCTATACCAGTGAGAAGACCTTGGACTATGTTGCCAATGATCCCACATGGATCAGCTTTAAGGGTGGATATCTGCTTCAGGGAAAGAATCAGTGTACTGCGAAGATAGACTACGACCTCCCGACGGTAAAGACCACCGACACAGGTTTTACTGCCAATAACAGCCGGCGGGATGAGGACTCCGTTTCATTTACCATGACCGAGCCCGTAACTCAGGAAAGGATGTTGATACCTGAATACCGGGACACGTCCGGACACTGGGCGGAAAATGATATCGGCAGGCTTGCAAGTCTGAATGTGCTTGCTCATGATACGACCAATTTTTATCCGAATATACCCATGACCAGGGCAGACTTTGTCATGGCGATATCAAAAGCCGTGAATATGCTGCCTGATTCCACTGATGCGAAACCTACAAGGACCACAAGGACCGGCAGGAATAAGACTGAGGAGGTATCTCCCTTTGATGATCTAAAGACAGACAGTATTTACTATCCATATATTAAGAATGCCTATGATAAGGGACTCATCGACGGGTTATCACCGCGCCGGTTCGGCCCCGATGAATATCTTACCAGGGCGCAGGCCGTTGCTCTGCTGGTAAGAGCCGCCGGACTGGAGGGCCTGGCCCCTAACTATGGATATACCACCATATACGCCGATGACGGAAGTATTCCGCTGTGGGCAAAGGACGCCGTATATGTGGCATCTAAGATGCAAATAATCCAAGGTGACAACTGCAACCGGATCAATCCGGACGACTCGTTGACCCGTGCGGAGGCTGCAGTATTGATAAACAGATATATAGACTACCTTAAGAAGGACTTCCAGAAGGACTACAAGGACGGAATAATTAATTACAAATAAAGAGGATTTTAAAAAATAATATAGAATATAAAATCAGAGAACAAACGAAGGGTGGTCGGGTTATGTTTGGAATGGGTCTGGATATAGGCATCGATCTTGGTACTGCTACGGTACTTGTTTATATAAAGGGAAAGAGTATAGTCCTGACAGAACCGTCGGTAGTGGCAATTGAGCGGGACAGCAAGAAGGTACTATCGGTCGGCGAGGACGCAAGGCGGATGATAGGCAGAACGCCGGGCAACATAGTGGCTATAAGGCCTATTCGCGAGGGAGTTATATCCGATTATGAGATAACTGAGAAAATGCTCAAATATTTCATATCAAAGTCATGCGGATCACGTTCTTTTGTACGCCCGCGGGTAATGGTCGCGATTCCGGCCAAGGTTACGGGCGTGGAGAGAAGAGCGGTGATCGAGGCGGCACAGCAGGCCGGCGCAAGGAAGGTCTACCTTATAGAACAGCCTATAGCGGCGGCTATAGGAGCCGGTATGGACATATCAAAGCCAAGCGGCAATATGGTTGTGGATATAGGAGGCGGCACGACGGATATCGCCGTTATCTCCCTGGGCGGCTCTGTGGTCAGCGCCTCGCTCAAGGTTGCGGGTGATGATTTTGACGAGGCAATAATCCAGTATATTAAGAAGAAACGCAGTCTGATGATAGGTGAACGCACGGCAGAGGAAATAAAGAAGACCATAGGCTGTGCTTATCCTCAGGAACCGAGCAAATCTATGGATATAAGAGGGCGGAGCCTTATTACAGGTCTTCCGCAAAATATTACCATTAACAGCGGCGAGACTCTTGAGGCGTTAAGAGAGCCGGTAAACCAGATAGTTGAGTCCGTACATAATGTTTTGGAAAAGACACCGCCGGAATTGGCATCGGATATAAGTACAAAGGGTATCATCATGACCGGGGGAGGTTCGCTTCTCAACGGTTTGGACAGGTTGATGGAGAAGACTTTGATGATACCGGTGTTCATTGCTGAAAATCCCATATCCTGTGTGGCGCTGGGCACAGGTAGGGCATTGGAAACTCTTGATGCTATCAACAGAAACGGAGTGGGAGCCAGTGTAATAATAACGGGAGAGGAGGCCTGAATTTGATTCGAGGCATGTATATTTCTGCAGGGAGTATGGTAAATCAGGAGAGAAAGCTCGATGTTATATCAAATAACCTTGCAAATGCAAACACCACCGGTTTTAAAAAAGATCTGATGATCGAGGAGGCCACCCAGAATAAAGACATATATAAGGTGGCGGAAAATGTGGTGCCTATTGGCAATCTCTATTTTGGAGTAAGGCCGGGAGAAGTATACACCGATTTTAATTCCTCAAGTATGATTGAGACGGACAGCCCCATGGATGTTGCTATAAAGGGCAACGGACTTTTTCAAATAAATACGCCTAATGGGGTGAGATATACCCGGGACGGAAGCTTTACAAAGTCTGCGGATGGATATTTGGTGACGGCGGAAGGATACAGGGTGCAAGGCCAAAACGGGGATATTCATATTGACAGCGGTACGTTGAGATTTGACAACGCGGGGAATGTTTTTGTGGATGGCAGACGTGCAGGGACTTTAAACATAGTGGAATTTCCCGATACGACCGTGCTGAGAAAAGAAGGGGATAATCTGTATTATTCGCAGGGCGGCGGGAATCAAATTGCAAACCCTGAGATAGAGCCGGGATTTTTGGAGGGATCCAATGTCAATTCGGTGACCGAGCTGGTCGATATGATAGACCTTATGAGGGAATATGAGGCAAACCAGAAAGTCATTACGACGATGGACACCGCTTTGGACAAGTCGGTAAATGAATTAGGAAAAGTATAAGGAGGCAAAAACGTATGATAAGAGCGATGTGGACTGCGGCCTCGGGAATGCAGGCTCAGCAGCTGAATGTTGACACCATATCGAATAATTTGGCAAACGCAAACACTACCGCATACAAGAAGGAAAGGGCAGAATTTAAGGACCTGTTATACCAACAGCTGTCTTATGATGAGGGAAGGCCGGTGAATCTGTCTGTGGGCCATGGTGTAAAACCATCGGCGATCGTTAAGGATTTTAGTAGCGGCAGTCCCCAGGAGACGGATAATCCCTTGGACCTGGCAATCGACGGAGAGGGATTTTTTACCGTGCTCGGACCCAACGATAAGGAGCTCTATACTAAGGACGGGAGTTTCAAATTGAGCGTGGATGGAGATACGGTAATGCTGACGACATCCGAGGGATATCCCGTTTTGGACAGCGGCGGGGCGGAAATATATTTTGATTCCGACCAAAAGGATATATCCATATCAAAGCTTGGAATAATAAGCGTTAAAAATGAGGATGGAACTACGGAGGATCTGACAAGGGTAGGAACGGCCAGGTTTTTAAATCCCCAAGGGTTGGAAGCTACCGGTGACAATCTATACGCCGCTACCGTTGCTTCCGGCGATCCGATATACGAAGATGAGACGGACAGTACCAGCACGATAAACCAGGGCTATTTGGAGAGCTCCAATGTCCAGGTTGTCAAGGAAATGGTTGACCTTATTACTGCCCAGAGGGCATACGAGATCAACTCTAAATCCATACAGACTGCGGACGAAATGCTTAGTACTGCGGATAACCTTAAGAGGTAGGTGATTTTTAATTGATCAATCCTATTGATACTCAGTCGCTGCTTGACAGTATAAATATTCAGGGCAGTACGGCTAAGGAGAGTACCTTTGCGGGTATACTAAATGAAGCCGTCAATAAAAAGGATGATGTGCTTTTAAAGCAGACCTGCAAGGATCTTGAGTCGGTGATGGTTTCCATAGTTTTAAGGAGCATGAGGGCTACCGTACCAAAGGACAGCCTGTATGGAGATTCTCTGGGTACGGATGTGTTTACGTCGATGTTGGATGATGAATATGCAAAAAAAATCAGTGATGCGGGAGGCTTCGGCCTGGCCGATATGCTTTATAAACAACTCAGTGGCAACTGATATGAGGTGGTATGGTGCTTGATATAAATGAGATACAAAAACTGATCCCTCACAGGTATCCATTTTTACTTATAGACAGGATACTGGAGATAGATGAGGGCAAGAGAGCAGTAGGAATAAAGAATGTGACAATAAACGATTATTTTTTTCAGGGACATTTCCCGGGAAAACCTATCATGCCCGGAGTGCTTATGATAGAATGCATGGCCCAGCTCGGCGCCTGCGCCTTGAAACAATCGGAGTCAATGAAGGATAAACTTCTCGTGATAACGGGTGTGGACAGATGCAGGTTCAGAGGCACCGTAGAACCCGGCGACCAGATGAGGATAGAGATGGAATTTTCGGCAATGAAGATGGGAATGGGCAAGGGCAAGGGCAAAATAACCGTTGACGGCAAGCGGGTATGTGAAGCTGAGATCATGTTTGCAGCAGTAGATGTTCAGGACAGTATATAATTAGCGATATAGGAGCATTAGTTCTAATCACAGGTTAGCAGCAGGTGTTGCTTCCATTATGATTATTAATAAAAGATGACATTATTATATGCCATCTTTTTTATTTTTGTGCCATACTTTTATAAGAATAGGGAGGAATTATTGGATTAATACCGAATATATTATATATAAATGATACATATATTATGTGAGGTGGTCAATAAGTATGGCAAAAATAACTTTAAGTGTTATCAAAGCTGACGTAGGAGGATTTGTGGGCCATTCATCCGTGCATCAGAAACTTATAGACAGGGCCAAAGAATATCTCCTTGACAAAGGAGATATTCTTACAGATTGCAACGTACTTTCAGTAGGGGATGATATCGAGCTCATCATGACACACAATCGAGGCGTAAATGACGAAAGTATACATCAGTTGGCCTGGGATACTTTCAAATCATGTACCGAGGTCGCAAAGGCACTCAAACTGTACGGCGCCGGGCAAGACCTTTTGAAAGACGCCTTCTCCGGCAATATACGGGGATTGGGGCCGGGAGTAGCCGAAATGGAGTTTGAAGAGAGAACGAGCGAACCGGTGTTGATATTCATGGCAGATAAGACCGAACCGGGAGCTTGGAATCTGCCGCTCTATAAGATATTTGCCGACCCATTCAATACCATAGGACTTGTGATTGACCCAAAGATGCACGACGGATTTGAATATGAGATATTGGATCTTAAGGGACATGATATCGTACGGCTGAATTCTCCGGAGGATATTTATGACATACTGCTCCTAATAGGTTCTCCCGGGAAATATTGCGTCAAGTCTGTAAGGACAAAACAGGGTGAAATAGTGTCGGCGTCGTCTACCCAGACCATGAACTATATCGCGGGCAGATATGTGGGAAAGGACGATCCTGTGGTCATAGTAAGAACTCAAAATGGCTTTCCTGCAGTGGGCGAGGTACTGGAGCCTTTTGCCAACCCGCATATCGTCGCCGGCTGGATGAGAGGCAGCCACAATGCGCCGCTGATACCCGTGTCTATAAAGCAGGCAATGCCGACGAGATTTGACGGTCCTCCGAGGGTCGTGGCGGCGGGTTACCAGATATGTGACGGAAAACTGGAAGGTCCTCAGGATATGTTTGCCGATATGGCATTTGACAACGCCAGGCAAAAGGGACTTGAGATAGCCGATATGTTAAGACAGCTCGGACCCTTTGAACCGCATAGACTGCCTTTGGAGGAACTGGAATATACGTCCTTGCCGATCGTATTGGAAAGATTGGAGAAGGGTTTTAATAGAAAGCAAGACGAATATGATACCGCCTTAAAAGCCGGGCCGACAAGTATGGGTATATCAAAATGATCATTTAATATCTTTTTTTGAGGACATGACGTTCTTCAGGTCTTGGATGTATCGCTCTATTTTTGCTACCATACTGCGATAAACCAGGACCTCTTTTTCGTTTTTTTGTATAGACGTCTTGATCATATCCATGACGTCGGCGAAAATATTGTCCATAGTGATATATTTTTCAATGTTGTCGGCGTTGAGTTCGGTTTCTGTAACATTGCCGTCAATCAGTTTATAGAGAACGATTTTCTTGTCCGATTTCAGAATGACTTTTTCCTCTATACCTCTGTCATTTATAAGTATGCCACCTCCGAGATCATATGATCTGCCGTCATAACTTCTTAAGGATATATCATCCTTCCATACATATCTTTTCAACGCGAAATATATATCTTTGATGTTTTCAAGACTGTCGTTGATGATTTTCTTTAATTCAGCTTCTGCACTTTGCTTTTCTGCCTCTGTTTGCTCAAGATGGTCCATTAAATTTTTTAATTCACCTATATCGTTCATGTTATCACCTGATATTAGCTTGTCCCCATAAGGAAGTATTATTCACGGGGCCAAACCGTGGCGGAGAAAAACTATAGCCGGTCTATGGATTTGTACAATGAAAAAATGATGTTATAATATACATATTATCTGGGGATATATGCATAACATGACTGGGGGCGGTGTTTATTAAAACGAAAGCTGAGTATTATATTGTGGATTCCGATGCATTACCGGAGGTTTTCATAAAGGTAATGGACGTTAAAAATATCCTGGCATCGGGAAAGGCAAAGACAATCAATGAAGCGGTCGATAGGGCAGGTATAAGCAGAAGTGCCTACTACAAATATAAAGATTCTATATTTCCGTTCTTTGACTCACGGGTAGCTAAGATAATAACCATATCGCTGACGTTGGAGCATAAGGCGGGAGTACTTTCAAACATCCTCAATGTTCTGGCAGCTGCAGGAGGGAACGTGCTGACGATCAATCAAAATATTCCCTTGAATCATATAGCCAATATAACCATATCCTTTGATACAAGGAATTTGAAGATAAAACTCAATGAGCTTTTAACTAAGCTTTCGGATATATCGGGTGTTGTCACAAGTGAGATCATAGCCGAGCAATAAAAGACTGTGTATAGTGTTATAAGTATAAGCCTCCTGCATATAATATAATTAAGATTGGAGTTGGATTATATGGACGGAGGAATAACGACGATCGTTGCTCTATTCGTAATAGCAACGGGTATTCTCTATGCAGTATTTGCCTTCTTACCGCTCATGTATGACAGAGAAAAAGAAAAGGAGAGGGAACGACAAGACAAATAATCCTTGAGAGGGTTATTTTTTTTAAATTTTTTTAAAAAACACTTTACAGAAGGAAAAACTTTTCCTATAATATATGTAAGGATAAATAAAGGGGTTGATTGACATTAAAATTACAATAAAGGATGTTGCGAAGAGAGCAGGAGTTTCTATATCAACGGTGTCCAGAGTGATTAATGACAGTAAACCGGTATCCGACGAGGTCAAACAGAGGGTTTTAGATGCTATAAGGGATACCAGTTACAGGCCGAATCAGCTGGCAAGAGGTCTTGTCTTAAGAAAATCGAATATAATCGGTATGATAATACCGGATATCGCAAACCCATATTATGCGTCAATAGTTGAGGGTGCTGAAGAAATAGCCAACATGTATGGTTACACGTTACTTTTGTGCAATACTCATGGTGAACTGCATAAGGAAATCGAATACCTTAATCTTATGGCGGACAAGCAGGCGGATGGGTTACTATTTATGACGGGAAAATTAAAGTCCGAACATGTGACATGGTTTAAAAATGCCGATGTTAAAACCTGTTTTATCAATCTTTATTCTCGTGAGCTTGATATACCTATGATAAGTATTGACAACTACAATGCTATTTCCGAGGCCGTACGCTTTTTGATAGACAAAGGACATAAGAGGATCGGTCTGCTCTATGCCCCCGATGTGGATGACCTTCTTCAGGAAGAAAGGCTTAGGGCCTATAAGGATATGCTCAAAGACGGTGGCCTTGAATATGAAGAAGGTATTGTCAAGGAATGCCGGTTCAGCATTGAGAGCGGTTATAGTACGGCAAGGGAATTGCTAAAAAACAATAAGATCGACGCGCTGTTATTGACTAATGACGTTGCGGCTATAGGTGCTATGAGGGCTGCGCTGGAGATGGGATATAAAGTTCCGGAGGATATCTCGATCATGGGTTTTGACGATATCAGTTTCTCAAATTATTATAAACCCTCTATTACGACAATTAACCAGCCAACCTATGATATGGGTGCGGTCGCCACCAGAATGGTAATAAAATTGATTCTCGGCGAACAAGTCGAGAAGATGGCCCTTCTCCCGCATAAACTTGTGGAGAGAGAATCGACGTCAAAAAAATAGTATTAGAGGAGGGATTCAGGTTGTAGACAAACTGACAGGCCGTGACAAATCGTGCAAGGCAAGTGCAGCCAACGCAGTAAGCAAAATTGCTGTGCAATTTCGCGGTTGCGCGAGAATAGCACGGACTGCATCCCTCCCATTTAGGAGGGATTTTTTATTTGACCGAATTTATTATACCTCTGCATATCATCTCTGCCATATTTACTATCAGGTCCAGCCTTATATTGTGCAGGTTGTATGAATTGTACTCGTCGACTATGCCTACTATGGAAACGTCTCCTACTGCGGGGAGCGCTTTACCGACTCCTTTCCCGGGGTACAGCGGATTATTGGTCAATACGACCTTACCAACGTGTATGGGGTCGCCGAGGCAGGCATCTACAGCAATCATATTGCTGTGCGGATGTCTTTTTTTGATTTCCTTCAATGTATTGTAAAGATTGATAGCATGTACGGGGTTTTCCAAGGTCCCATATACGGGACCTGGATAGTGGTTCTTTTTTAAAAAATAACCGACGAAGGGGCCGAGAGAATCTCCGATCCATTTATCCGTACCGATACACAATATAAGTGTTCTTGGACTTATATAGTTCTTTAGGAATTTTGACATAAGTATGATCGAGTCTTCATTTTTGTAATTGACTCTTATTTCCAAAGCGGCATCACCCCTGAGATGTATAATATATACCGCACACAGCAATACTTATCTTGAGGTGTTTAACATAATGCGTTTGGGAAAATACGGCGCAGCAATAGTTATTGTAACTACGTTTATCTCTATTATATTTATGCTTGATATGAAGATAAGTGACAATGGAGAAGGGATGACTTTGCCTGTGGAGGCGGGATTGCAAAGACAATCGGATAATATCGATAATGGCATTAAAGAATCGACGCAGCCTTTGCTTGACAATAATGGCGGCGGGTATGAAAATATTGAAGATTCGGAGGAAACAAAGGCATCATTACCCGAGAAAATGGGAAAAGATGACCGCTCTAAATATGAAGATACAGAGACGGGCTTCGATAATCTTAAACCAAGTTGGTCAGAGGTAGAAAAGAGGGTTGAAGGAAAAAATAAGTACGGCAATTATAGCAATCAAATGGACATAGACGTATCCGATCTGAGTATGATGGTAAAAAATCTATCGTCGGATGAAAGAATGGAGTGCATCAATATACTATCAAAATTGGAGCCCGATGATATCATGCGTATAATAGCTATTTATAGAGACGGCGTTACATATGATGATGAAAAAGACGTGAGGGATATACTAAAAAAAGGATTGGATCCGATCGATTATGTGAGATTGATGAACATTGCGGAAAAGAGTTACGTTCAGGGAAAATCCAAAAAATAAATACAGCGGGGAGACCCGCTGTATTTTCATGGTCTACTTGAACAAAAGGTCTTTTTGGTAATATACGTTGCTTCCGTTGACCTCGATCAATGCATACGGCATGTTGGCTATGTCGTTTTTGGTTACACCGGTTGTTCCGCTGAGGCCGACATATCTTATTTCATCGTTTACGGCCGTATAAAAACTCTGTTTGCCTTGATAGAGTATCCATACGTTTTTCCCCGAATCTTTCTTAAAGTCCTTTAAAGTACTTTCAAAGAGCTCGGCCTCTCTTTGATCTGTAAAGCCGTCCGTTCCCCATACGGGTGTCGGCAGGACAATAAATACATTTGTTCCAGCAGCACGGTTTAAATAATCCTTTAATTTAAACCATTGCTGAGAGTCTGTAGCTCTCAGGCCGCCTTTTGAGGAGTCTAAGACTATAAAGCTGGAATTTCTGAACTCATAGAGACCCGTGCTGTCGATAGCTAAATAGGGTATCTTCAGATCATCTAATTCATTGGACCCTTTTCCCGTGAATATTGCTAAGGATGAAGTTCCGTTTGCCTTTTCTATCGCCTTGTTTATGGCTAGGTTCTTGAGAAGATCATCCTTGTCCATATTTCCGTATACAAATACGTTATATGAACCGGAATCATTTTTAACGTCGGTCTTTTTATTGTATGGGTCGACATTTTCAAGAGGTACATTGTCGGGCACGCTTATCTGCTGTGAGGGTTTGCCGATTGTAACCGGTATATTGAGATATGCGTCTCCGAATGCGGCGGTCACATATCCTGAGGAATCGGAAGCTCCAGATACGAACGTTCCGCCGTCTACATTTCCAATATCCCCGTGGACCGACCACTGCAGTTTATCCGATGGTATTTGCGCGGTGTATCCTCTTTCATCCTTACCGAATATTGTTATTTTGGCTTTGGTATTGTAAGAGGCGTTTATTTTACTGATATCAGATTTAAGCATGATCGGTTTGTCCAGTACTTTGACATTGAATTGCTCAGATAAGCCGCCATATGAAACTGTTATTACCGCATTACCCGGTGAAGCCGGGGCAAACCTATTACCGTTAAATGTGCCTTTAACGCCCTCTACATTGAACTGTACGCTGCTCATATCAACATCCAATGGGCTATATCCTTCATCGTAAGCTGTTACATTAAAATCTTCATATGATCCGACAAATACATTATCGGGGTTATTTATCTTTAATCCTTTAATTGCTCCTTCCGGCGCATTGTTCAATATACCTACCGCATTGGCTACTTTTCTCTCGGAAACATCGGAAGGCGAGTTTACGGTGACCGCAGATTTTTCACCTAGAGATCTTATAGCCATTGTGGTCGATCCGCCGCCGTCGAAATTCAATGCGTCGTATGCCCCCATATCGAGCATAAGCTGAGCCATATCCTTTTCCGTCAGGCCTATGGATTTCCCATTTCTGCCGTCTACCGTGACAAGCAAGAGTTTGTTGTTATCCTGACTCACTCCGATAGCAGTCCTCGCGGTTGGCTTTGGCGAGGGATCGTGTGTTATGGGAGCTATCGCACCGTCTTTTACCAGCATTGTGCCGCCGCTTATGGACAGCTTTAAATCGCCGTATCCGGGATTGGTGGTAAGGTTGATCCCCACTTTATCACCGGGAATCATCATTGCCAGTGTTGCGGCATTGTCACCATTGGCAACTACGGCATAACATCCCTGTGCGATTGCGGTGGAGGGCATGTCCTTCCTTACGTCTATGATCGTTCCATCTTCGGCTACAATTACCTCGGTATGGTTCGAATTGCCGCTGGAACCGGGTGTATTCCCCCAATTATGATCATAGAGACATAAGTATTGGCTGTTGGATGCCTTATTATATGTAACAATAGGCAATGTTTGCCCGTTGGGAAGGGTGATGCTGAAATCATATGTCCAATAATCGAAGAACGCATTGCCATTATCATTGATGTTAAAACTGCTTAATTTGCCATAGAGACCCTTATCGGGCGGAGCAGAAATCAATGTTCCGTTGGAAACTATCTGGCCTATGGGGCTTCCCGTCTTAGTATCAAAAAAATCACCGTTGATAGCCGCTATGGCGCCTGATTCCTTGGCCATGGCGGATACGACGGACGTTTTGGCCAGGCCTTCGCTTCCATATAACACGTCTATGTCCGTATTCTTGTTGCTTAGATCGACCTCTACGACATTAATGTCCAGCCAGCCCGATGTGGTGAACCTTGCGATAGACGTATGTTTGACCCCATCGGCTAAGACTTCGCTTTTTGTCTCATCATTTATGACCTGGGAGCTATCGGCGTAGGCGCCGGAAAAGAAGGGATTAAACATTAAAAACACAGCCGTTGCAACAGCGCAAATCCTCTTGCTTATTTTCATATAATCACCTCGTAATCTATTGTCTATTTAATTATAACCTTAATCGGATAAAATTGGGTTACATTTTGGTTACAATTTGATTACAGATTTTGCCTAGATGTATTCCGACGATTTTTAGAGAAAATGGCAGATAGGATGCAATAATAAGGGATATATAATGGATTTGCGCGAATTTCGTTATTGTGTATATTAACCATTCAAAGTATAATAAACAATGTCACATGAGCGCCTTGCAAGCGGGGCGTAGCGCAGTTGGTAGCGCGCGTGGTTTGGGACCATGAGGCCGTGGGTT
>ENA-UOOI01000112-UOOI01000112.1-fermentation-metagenome-genome-assembly--contig:-NODE-112-length-97100-cov-8.888691_pt1 | contig 97100 bp, 101 predicted proteins | sample MGYA00245779_ERZ724027 | MGnify/ENA primary metagenome ERZ724027 (study PRJEB28704, sample SAMN03018318) | fermentation metagenome | biome: anthropogenic terrestrial biome; feature: soil; material...
ACCTATGACCCCCTGCTTGTAAGGCAGGTGCTCTAACCAGCTGAGCTATGCTCCCGTCATCCGTTCTCGTCTTTTCATCAGCGACGTGTTATATTATACTCTATTCCAGCCCGGATGTCAACAGAAAAAGCCCGTTTTTCAGGATTTTTTGCCATTTTTTCATCCGTTCCCGGCAAATCCAGCGGGCGGCGCAGAGCCGTGATTGAAATCCCCCGCAGCCGTCCGGTCGCGGGAAAAAGGGAATCCCTTACGTCGCCTTTTTGCCCTGATCCAGCCTTTTGAAAACCATTTCATAACCGTCGCAGCCGTAATGGAGCGAGCGGTTCACACGGCTGATCGTCGCCGTGGAAGCGCCCGTCGTCGCGACGATCTCGCTGTAGACGCGTTTCTGGCTGAGCATATGGGCGACCCACAGCCGTTGGGACATCGCCTTGATTTCGGGGATCGTACAGAGATCTTCAAAAAAAGCGTAACATTCTTCCGGGGTTTTCAGGGTGAGAATCGCCCGAAACAGAAAGTCCACGCTGTCGTCTTTCAGTTTTGAATTCAATCGAACCACGCCCCCCGTTTCAACAGAATAACACTTCAGCGTGCAGAAGTCAAACGGGATTTCCGCTTTTTCCCGGTCCGGCGCACGCGGACAGGATCTTCTCCCGGATCGCCGCGACTCCCTCCCCGGAAACGGCGGAACAAAACGCAACGCGCGCGCCCCGCGGGAACAATTCCGAGCGGTACAGCTCCTCCCGCTGAGTGCGCGCGGTCCGATTCAGCTTGTCGCACTTTGCGGCGGCGATCAAAAACGGGACGCCGTTTGCGGCTAAAAACTCCATCATCCGGCGATCGTCCGGCGTCGGCGCGCGCCTCGCGTCCACGAGCTGCACGACCAGACGGATTTCCCGGCGGGAGCGGAAATACCCCTCGGCAAGATCCGCCATGCGCGCCTGTTCGGATTTGGAGGCCCTGGCGTAACCGTAGCCGGGCAAATCGGCGAACCGGCAGAAATCGAGGTTGTAAAAATTGACCGTCGCGGTCTTGCCCGGGGCGGAACTGGTCCGCGCAAGCGACTTACGGCCGAGCAGCCGGTTGATCAGCGACGATTTGCCCGCGTTCGATCGGCCGGAAAAAGCGATCTCCGGCAGGGTCGAAGCGGGCATCTGGTCCGGCAGGCCGGCCGAGCATTCGAAAAAGGCCGTTTCAAAACTCATCGGCGGCGCCCCCCCGTCACTGCGGGATCGAAGCGGCGCCGGAGGTCGGACGCTCGATCGCGGGAACCGGCGGAATCGCCATCGCATCCGGATTTTCCGAGGCTTTTTTCGGCGTTGGCATTTCCGTCAGCGCAATGCGCAGCACCTGGTCAATCTTCTCGACCGGCTTGAACTGGATCGAGCGCTTGACGGCGGAGTCGATCTCCTCGAGATCGGAGACGTTGTCCGCCGGAATGATGACGGTTTTGATGCCGGAGCGATAGGCGGCCATCGTCTTTTCTTTAAGCCCGCCGATCGGAAGCACGCGGCCGAGCAGCGTGATCTCCCCGGTCATCGCCACGTCGTGACGGACCGGAATGCGGCACAGCGCGGATGTGATGGCCGTCGCCATCGCCGTGCCGGCGGAGGGGCCGTCCTTCGGGATGGCGCCCTCCGGCGCGTGGATGTGGATGTCGTATTTCGTATAAAAGTCATGGCTGATCCCGAGTTTGGAAGCGCGCGTGCGGATGCAGCTGATCGCCGTGCGAGCCGATTCCTTCATCACGTTGCCAAGCGAGCCGGTCAGCTCCAGCTTGCCGGTCCCGTCCATGACGGCGACTTCGATCGGCAGCAGCGTTCCGCCCACGCTGGTCCAAGCAAGGCCGTTGACCAGCCCGACCATGTCCCTGCGGCCCGCGGACTCGTCCTTGTATTTTTCCGGACCGAGCAGCTCGAGCAGCTTTTTGGGCGTGACGGTGATCTTTGCGGTTTTGTCCTCGACAAAAATCTTTGCGCATTTCCGGCAGAGCGAGGCAATCCGGCGCTCCAGCGCGCGGACGCCCGCTTCCTTCGTGTAGCCGTCGATCAGGTGATGGACGGACGCGGGGGTGATCCGGAGCTGCGAAGGCTTGATCCCGTTTCGCTTGAGCTGCTTCGGAATCAGGTGCTTGACCGCGATGTTGTATTTTTCCAGATGGGTATAACTGCCGAGCGTGATCACGTCCATGCGGTCGTACAGCGGTTCGGGGATCGCGCTCGCGTCGTTCGCGGTCGTGATGAACAGCACTTTGCTCAGGTCGAACGGCATGTCGATATAATGGTCGTAAAACGCGTTGTTCTGTTCGGAATCCAGCACTTCCAGCAGCGCCGAGGACGGATCGCCGCGGAAATTGTTCCCCATCTTGTCGATTTCGTCGAGCAGGATCAGCGGATTGTTCGTCCCGGCCTGTTTGAGCGCGTTGATGATGCGGCCGGGCATCGAGCCGATATAGGTGCGGCGGTGCCCGACGATGTCCGATTCGTCGCGCACGCCGCCGAGCGAAACGCGGACGTATTTGCGCCCGACGGCCTCGGCGATCGAGCGGGCGATCGATGTCTTGCCGACGCCGGGAGGCCCGACCAGGCAGATGATCTGCCCGCGGATGTCCGGCGCCAGCTTTTTGACGGCGAGGATCTCAAGGATGCGCTCCTTGACCTTGTCGAGCCCGTAATGGTCCCGGTCCAGGATCCTTTTCGCCCGTTTCAGGTCGATGTGCTCCCTGCTGGAAACCTTCCACGGAAGCTCGAGACAGGTTTCCAGGTAGCTGACGATCACGCTGCCCTCGTGGGAGCCCTCCGGCATTTTGGACAGCCGGTCGCACTCCTTCACCAGCTTGTCGTGCTGGAGCTTCGGCAGACCGAGTCTTTCGATCCGCTCGCGAAGATCGTCCGCTTCCTGCTGGGGGTCGTCGTCCTCGCCGAGCTCGCTGGAAATCGCCTTCATCTGCTCGCGGAGAAAATATTCACGCTGATTTTGGTCGATCTGCTCCTTCGCCTTTTCGTTGATCTGGGACTCGATCGAGAGGACCTGCGTCTCCCTTTTTAGAATGGCCGCCAGCTTTTCCAACCTGCGGACCGGGTGGAGTTCCTCGAGGACCGACTGCTTTTCCTCAAAATCAAACATGATGTTCGAGGCGATGTAATCCGCCAGTTCGCCGCAGTCCTTTTTCTGCACGACGCCGATGACGATGTCCGGCGGAATATGGCTGTAGTTCTGGATAAACTGCTCGAACAGGTTCTGCGTGTAGCGGATCAGCGCCTCCGTCCGGCGCGTCTGCCGGAACGGAAGCGTTTCCAGTTTTTTGAGGTTTACGAGAAAAAACGGATTTTCGGAGACGACCGAGGTGATCTCGGCGCGGTACATCCCCTCCGCAAACAGCCGCATGCCGTCGTCGCTGCGCCGGATGACCTGCTTGATCTTCGCGACGACGCCGACGGAATAGATTTCTTTCCCGGAAGGGTCGTTGTCTGCAAGGTCCTTTTGGGCGACCAGAAAGATCATCTGGTTTTCCTCCAGCGCCTTTTCAAGCGCCAGAACGGATTTCCGCCGCCCGACGTCGAACTGCAACAGCATGCCGGGAAAAATGACGAGACCTCTGAGCGCAAGCGCCGGAACGGATTCCGGCGTCTGCTGTATATCAATTGGATCGAAATTACTCATAAAAACGCTCCTCGAAAAAAAGGCTGTTGCATGCGTAACAGCTTGCTGCCGCGCTGCAACAGTCGAATTGTCCGGTCGGTCAGGATGCGGTGTCCTTTCTCCCCCTCTTGTTCGGGGAAGTGATCTTGAGCGCGACCGGTTTTCGGTCCGGATTATGCGTGATTTCCGGTTCGGCCCCTCGCTCCACGGACTCCTTCGTGACGACGACCCGCTCCACCGTGTAATCGGAAGGAACGCGATACATCAGATCCGTCAGGATCGTTTCGAGGATGGATCGCAGCCCTCTCGCTCCCGTCCGGCGCTCCAGCGTCTTTTTGGCGATGGCCCTGAGAGCGTCCGGCGTGAATTCGAGGTCGACCTTATCGAGCTGAAACAGTTTTTTATATTGATTGACCAGGCTGTTTTTCGGCTCGGTCAGGATGCGCACGAGCGCGTCCTCATCCAGCCCGTCCAGCGCCGCGATGACCGGCAGTCTGCCGACCAGTTCGGGAATCAGTCCGTATCTGACCAGATCGTGTGGGATCACGTCCTTCATCCAGGAGGTGGTGTCCAGCTCCGCCTTGCTGCGGACCTTTGCGCCGAATCCCATGGACGAGACGGACGACCGGCGCTCGATGATCTTGTTCAGGCCGTCGAACGCGCCGCCGCAGATGAACAGGATGTTCGTCGTGTCGATCTGAAGGAATTCCTGCTGCGGGTGCTTCCGGCCGCCCTGCGGCGGGACGTTGGAAACGGTGCCTTCCAGGATCTTCAGCAGGGCCTGCTGCACGCCCTCGCCGCTGACGTCCCTCGTGATGGAGGGATTTTCCGATTTCCGTGCGATTTTGTCGATCTCGTCGATATAAATAATGCCGCGTTCGGCCTTTTCGATATCGAAATCCGCGGCCTGGATCAGGCGCAGCAAGATATTTTCCACATCCTCGCCGACATAGCCGGCTTCCGTCAGGGTCGTCGCGTCCGCGATGGCAAACGGAACCTGCAGAATTTTCGCGAGCGTCTGGGCAAGCAGGGTTTTCCCAACCCCCGTCGGGCCGAGCAGCAGCACGTTGCTTTTCGTCAGCTCCACGTTGTCCTTGTCGCGGCCGTAGTAAATGCGTTTGTAATGATTGTAAACAGCCACCGAAAGCGCGATTTTGGCCTGCTCCTGCCCGATGACGTACTCGTCGAGCTGTTTTTTGATCTCCTGCGGCTTCGGCAGTTCCGCGGCGGTTTCGCCGTAGGTCTCCTTCCGCGAGGAAAGGTTCTTCTCGTCGTTCAGGATGGACATGCACAACTCGATGCATTCATCGCAGATAAAAACGCCGGGGCCCGCGATCAGACGGCGCGCCTCGCTCTGCGGTTTTCCGCAGAACGAACAGCAGATTTCTCTTCCCTTGCTATCGTCGTTATTCGGCATTCTGTCCCCCTACCTCATCGGTTTGTGTTCGTAATGACCTTGTCGATCAATCCGTAGCGGACCGCTTCCTCCGAAGTCATAAAATTGTCCCGTTCCGTGTCCCGGGCGATCACGTCCAGCGGCTGGCCCGTGCGTTCGGAAAGGATTCCGTTCAGTCTTTTCTTGATGGCAAGCATGTGGTCCGCCTGGATCTTGATGTCCGTGGCCTGCCCCTGCGTTCCGCCGCTGGGCTGATGGATCATGATGTCGCTGTTCGGCAACGCATAGCGCTTGCCCTTTGTCCCGGCCGCCAGAAGAAAAGCGCCCATGCTGGCCGCCATGCCCATGCAGATCGTCGAAACGTCGCATTTAATATACTGCATGGTATCGTAAATTGCAAGCCCGGCCGTGACGGATCCTCCGGGACTGTTGATATAAAGGCTGACGTCCTTGGCCGGATCCTGCCCTTCCAGGTACAAAAGCTGCGCGACCACCAGGCTGGAGGTCGTATCGTTCACCTCGTCCGTCAGCATGACGATCCTGTCGTTCAGCAGACGGGAGAATATGTCGTAGGAACGTTCGCCCCGATTGGTCTGTTCAATCACATAAGGCACCAAACTGCTCATTTTCCCAATAACCTCCTGTACCCGTCAATAGTTAGAGCATTGGCGAATCGCCGTTTTTTATTCCGCCTTTGGAAATCTTTTTGGACGCGCGCGCACCGGGCCGCCGTTTATTCCTTTTCCTCGGCGACGACGGCGCCGTCCCGCACAAGGTTGAACGCCTTTTCCACCGCGATATCCTTCGCGAGGTTTTCCTTCGCGACCAGTTTTTTAACCTTGTCGAGTTCCGTCTTGTACGTTTCGGCCATCTTCGCGTACTCCTTCTCGATCTCCTCGTCCGACGGGACGATTTTTTCGAGGTCGGCGATCTTTTCCAGCGCAAGGCGCAGCTTCACCTGGCGCTGGGCCTGCGGGCGGAACTGTCCCCGGATCGCGTCCTTGTCGAGGCCGGTGTATTTCATGTAAGAGGTCATGTTCAGGCCCTGGGACTGCAGGCGGTAATTGAAATCGCGCAGATCCTCGTCGATTTGGTTTTCGAACATCGCCTCCGGAATTTCCGCCTTCACTTTTTCCGCCAGCGCGTCGATCAGTTTGTTGTCGACGTCGTCCTTCGCCTTTTCTTCGCGGGCCTTCGTCATTTTTTCGCGCAGATCCGCCCTGTAGGCTTCCACGGTGTCGAATTCGCTGACATCCTTGACGAAATCGTCGTCGACCTCGGGGAGTTCCTTTTTCTTGATTTCATGCAGTTTGATCTTAAAAACGGCGTCCTTCCCGGCAATATCCTTCGCGCCGTAGTCGTCCGGGAACTTGACGTTGACGTCGAACTCCTCGCCGGTTTTGTGCCCGACGACCTGCTCCTCGAAGCCGGGGATAAACTGCCCGGCGCCGAGCGTCAGGCTGTAATTTTCAGCCTTTCCGCCCGCAAACGGCTCGCCGTCCACGGAACCGTCGAAATCGAGGACCGCGATGTCGCCGTTCTGCGCCTCCCGGTCCTCGACCGTCACCATGCGCGCGTTGCGGTTGCGGATCTTCTCGATTTCCGCATCCACGTCCGCGTCCTTTACCTCGGCGATCTTCTTCGTCACGGGGATTCCCTTATAGTCCTCGATCTCCACCTCGGGCTTCGTCGTGATGGTCGCCTTGAACACAAGGCCGTCTTTCCCGGCGGAAACCACGTCGAAATCGATCTTGTCCTCGACCATATCCAACTTTGCTTCGTCGATCGCCTTCTGCAGCGCCGCGGGATAAACGGCGTTGACCGCCTCGTCGTAAAACACGTTTTCCCCGTAGTATTTTTCGATGAATCTGCGCGGCGCTTTTCCTTTGCGGAAACCCGGAAGCGTGATTTTTCTGCCCTCTTTATGATAAGCGGCCTCCACGGCCTTTTCGAATTCTTCCGCGTCAACAAGGACCTCCAGCTGGTATCGGTTCTTCTCCACCTGGCTGGTCGACTTTAAACTCATTTTCAATTCCTCCTGCACTACTGCGATTGTGAAGTTATTATATCACAAGGCCCGGTAAGTTTCTACCTTTCCCCCAAAATGTTTTAAATTTATTCATTTTACCAAAATTGGCATAAATTTGAGATAATCACACGAAATCAGATGCATCCGGATGCCGCGGTATTCGCCGTCCGGCGCCCGCTTTGCCGCAAGGCTGCCGTGGATGTGTCCGAAGTAGCAGTCGCGGATCCCCCGCTTCAAAAGGACGCTGAGGATTTCCCCGCACTCCGCCCCGGCGTAAACCGGCGGATAATGCAGAAACACGACGGGTTCGAGTCCCTGCCGCTCGGCGTCGTCCAGCGAAGCGTTCAGGCGGCCGACCTCCCGGTTGACGATCTTTTTGTCCTGGGCGGTTTCGGCGTTGTAGAGCCACCCGCGCGTGCCGCAGACCGCGCGGCTCCCTACGGGGACCGCGCAGTTGTGCACGATCTCGATGCCGCCGAAACCGTTCCCGGCCAGGAAATCCTCGATTTTCTTCTTCGTGGACCACCAGTAGTCGTGGTTTCCCTTGAGGATCAGCTTCCTGCCCGGAAGCGAATGGAGAAAGCGGAAATCCTCCCTCGCCTCTTCGAGCTTCATCGCCCACGAGATGTCCCCGGCGACGACGACGGCGTCCCCTTCGCCGACGACGGCGCGCCAGTTCTTCTCCAGGCGGGAGACATAATTCTTCCAGCCCTCGAACACGTCCATCGGCTTATCCGTGCCGAGCGAAAGATGAAGGTCCGCGATTGCAAACAGATTCATCGCACGCGGCCTCAGGCGGACTGCCGGTCCGCAAACCGCAGGACCGCTTCGGCCATCGCCGTTTTCGCGCAGCTTGCGCGGAAACGGACCGGCCGGCCGCGAAGCGCTTCGATCGGTCCGGGCACGGGCGTCCCGGTCAGGGCGGAAAGCCGGCCGGCGGCCTCGAACTCGCCGCCCGGCGGGACGTCCACGCCGAGCGCCCTCAGCACGTCGGAGGCGAATTTGTAGGGGCTGGCCGTCGAAACGACCACGGCGGGCGTCCGGTCGCCCGTTTTGCGGCGGTATTCTTCGCAGATCCGCGCGGCGACGGCCGTATGCGGGTCGCACAAATAGCCGTCCCGCTCGAACCTGGCCCTGATTTCCGCCCGGGTCGCGCCGTCGTCGCAGCTCCCGGCGTAAAACAGTTCCCGGACCCGCCCGAACGTTTCGCCGTCCACCCGGTATTCCCCGGTTTCGGCAAGCCGCCGCATCCAGCCGGCGACCCGTCCCGCGTCGCCGCCGGTCAGGTCGTAGAGCAGCCGTTCGAGATTGCTGGAAACCAGAATGTCCATCGAGGGGGAAATGGTCGTGTAAAATCTGCGGTTCCGGTTGTAGACGCCGGTCGTCAGGAATTCGGTCAGCACGTCGTTCGCGTTCGAGGCGCAGATCAGCTTCCCGACCGGCAGGCCCATTTTCCCGGCGTAATACGCGGCGAGGATGTCGCCGAAATTCCCGGTCGGCACGGCGAAGTTGACCGGCTCCCCGCGCCGGATCCGCCCCGCAGCGCACAGGTCGCAGTAGGCGGAGTAATAATAGACGATCTGCGGCACGAGCCTCCCCCAGTTGATGGAGTTCGCGCTCGAGAACATCAGACCGTTTTCGGAAAGGCGCGCGCGGACGGACGCGTCCCCGAAAATCTTCTTGACTCCGGCCTGGGCGTCGTCGAAATTTCCCTCCACCGCACAGACGCAGACGTTCTTTCCCTCCTGGGTGCACATCTGGCGCTCCTGCACGGGGCTGACCCCGTCTTTCGGATAAAAGACGAGGATCCGGGTCCCCGGCACGTCCCGGAAACCCTCCATCGCCGCCTTGCCGGTGTCGCCGGACGTCGCGACCAGGATCAGCGCGTCCTTTCCGGCGTCCGTTTTGCGCAGGGAACGGGTCAGAAGCTGCGGCAAAAGCTGCAGCGCCATGTCCTTGAACGCGCAGGTCGGCCCGTGCCACAGCTCGAGGAACGAAACGCCGCCGGAAGGCGAAACGACCGGCGCGGGTTCCCGGGGGAATTTTTCCGGAGAATACGCTTGAGCGACGCTTTCCCGGATCTCCCCGGGCGTAAAATCGGTCAGGTAGGCGGACAGGATCCGCTCCGCGCGCCGCGCGTAGGGTTCGGACTCCATCACCCCGAGCGTCTCCGCCCCGAGGGCAGGAAACCGTTCCGGCACGAAGAGCCCGCCGTCTTCGCACAGGCCCTGCGCGATGGCGCGGGCGGAGGCCGCGCGGCCGGTTCCGCTTCTGGTTGAAAGGTAATGCAATGTCGGTTCCCCCTTGCCGCGATCTGTCGTCCGGTTCCGCCGCCGGTTCAGCCGGATGAAACATCGAACGCGTTTTCAATATGCCGTAAGGACTGGACTGAGCGGTCCCTTCCGGAGGTTTCGACCGCGATCACATCGAAGCGCGGCTGAAGTCCGGTCGGGTGGCGCTGAAGGTACAGAAGGGCTGTTTTGGCGATCTTTTTCCGCTTCGCGGGGGTCACGGCCTCCAGAGGCCCTACAAGAGCGTTGCGTTCCCGCGTTTTGACCTCGACAAATACAATATACGTTCCGTTTTCCGCGATGATGTCGACCTCTCCGAAACGGCTGTGATAATTGCGCTCCAGAATCCGGAATCCCTTTCGCGCGAGCGCAGAGGCCGCGCGGTCCTCCCCGCTTTTTCCGGACGAATCAGCCATCGCCGTTCCCGCCCAGAATCTTTTTTAAAAACGTCCTGCGGTGGACCGGGCACGGCCCGAGCGCGCGGAGCCTTGCGACATGGAGCGCCGTTCCGTACCCCTTGTGCCGGGCGAAGCCGTACTCCGGATAGATCCCGTCGATCTCGCACATCAGACGGTCGCGGCTGACCTTCGCGAGGATGGACGCCGCCGCGATGCTTGCGGAAAGCGAATCGCCCCTGACGATCAGCCGGGTCTCGACGCCGAGGGCCGGCATCCGGTTGCCGTCGACCAGCGCGCAGTCCGGCGCCGTCCCCAGCTTTCCCAGCTTGTCGAACGCGCGCTTCATCGCGAGGAACGTCGCCCGGAGGATGTTGACTTCGTCGATCTCCCGCTCCGTCGCGAAACCGACGCCGCAGGCCAGCGCCGTGCGGGCGATCACGTCGAACAGGGCCTCGCGCTTTTTCGGACTGAGCTTTTTGGAATCGTCCAGTCCCGGAATATCCGCATGCTCCGGCAGGACGACGGCCGCCGCGAACACCGGACCGGCGAGCGGACCGCGCCCGGCTTCGTCGATGCCGCACACGGTGCGGAAACCGTCCCGTTTCGCCGCATCCTCGTAAACATACCCGTCCCGCATGTCATGCACCGGCCCTTTCCAGCGTGATCCTGCCGATCTTTCCGGCCCGGAACTCGTCGAGGACCGCGGCGGCGGCGCGGACGGTGTCGATCTCCCCGCCGCGCAGGAGCATTCCGCGCTTTGCGCCGATCTTTTCCAGCAGTTCGCAGCCGCGCAGCCCGGAAAGATCCCCTTCCAGCCGGTAACGCCTTCCGAGCTCCCGGGCGTAACCGTCCCGCAGGACCTCCAGCAGACGGCAGGCGAGCGCTTCGGCATCGACGACCTCGTCCCTCACGGCGCCGGTGAACGCCAGTTTCTCTCCGACGGCCGGGTCCTCGAATTTCGGCCACAGGACGCCGGGGGTGTCGAGAATCTCGAATTTTTTCCCGACCGGAAACCACCCGAGGCTCCGCGTGACGCCCGGCCTGTCCTCCGCCGCCGCGCGGCTTCCCCCCGCCAGACGGTTGATCAGCGAGCTTTTCCCGACGTTCGGCACCCCGAGCACCATGACGCGGATCCTGCGGCCGGCCATCCCCTTCTGTTTCCATCGTTCGATCCGGCCGGCCGCCGCCGTTTCCATCAGCGGCTGGAACCGTTCGAGTCCCTTTCCGCCGCGGCAGTCCACGGCCGCGGCGGATACGCCCCGCTCTGAGAACCGTTCGAGCCATCCGCGCGTGTGCGCGGGATCCGCCAGGTCCGCCTTGTTCAGCAGCACGACGCGCGGCCTGTCCCCGACCATCCGGTCCAGATCCGGGTTCCGGCTGCTTTGGGGGATCCGGGCGTCGAGGATTTCGGCCACCGCGTCGACCAGCCTCAGATTTTTTTCGATTTCCCGCCGCGATTTCGCCATGTGGCCCGGAAACCATTGAATCGGCCTTTCTTCGCTCACGATACCCTCCTTCTCAGGACCTGATCCTGCCGCACCGGACGAACGGATACACGATCCACTCCGCTTTGCCGAGGATGCAGCGCTTGTCCACCATGCCGACGTCGCGGCTGCGGCTGTCGTTGGACACGGACCGGTTGTCGCCCAAAACGAACACGCATCCCTTCGGCACGGTGAGCGGGAAGCGAAAATCGGAGGGCTGCGTCGTGGTCCCGTTCCGAATATAGCCGGACTCGTCCAGCCGCGCCCCGTCCACCAGCACGGTTCCCGCCGCAAAGTCGATATCCACCCTCTGCCCTTCCAGGGCGATCACGCGTTTGATGATCGGCTCGCTCAGGCGTTCGGTATGGGTGATGACGACCACGTCCCCGGGCCGCGGGCGATAGGAAAGGCTGAACAGCAGGACCCGGTCGTCGGAATGCAGGTTCGGCAGCATGGAGGACCCGCTGACGTTGACGACGCGCAGCACGAACGAAAACAGGACCGTCACAAGGATCAGGGAAGCGATCAGGGCTTCCATCCACTCGTAACAGTTTTCCGCGAACCCGGTTGCGGGACCGGATTCCTTCGGCTTTTTCGTCTCCGGTTCCGTCCCGCCCAACGGAAGGTCAACTCCTTTTGATTCCCGGTTTTTGCCGGCTATTTTGCGATTCCGTGAAACGGATTGAGCAGGTAGACGACCTTTCCGACCACATACCGGCAGTCGATCATTCCGACCTCCCCGAATCTGCTGTCCTCCGAAATCTCGCGGTTGTCCCCGAGGACGAAAAGATGTCCCGCGGGCACCTTGTGGGGGAACGCGACATCATAGCGGTCCTTCGTGATGCCGTTTTCCAGGTAGGCGGACTCGTCCAGCCGCTTTCCGTCCACGATCACGGTCCCGCTGTGGAAATCGATGTCGACGGTCTGCCCGCCGGTCGCGATGACGCGCTTGATCAGGCGCTCGTGCAGGCCCGTGGCGCGCTCGTCGATCACGACGACGTCGCCCCGGGAAAATCCGCGGTCCAGACAGGACACCAGCACGCGGTTGCCGTCCTGAAAATTCGGCACCATCGAGTCCCCGTCCACGACGATGTTCACGCGGAACAGGAAGACGAACAGGACTATGACGACGGCCAGCGAAAGGATGAGCGCCTCCACCCATTCGTAGCAGTTCGCGGCGAGCCGGGCGGAAGGTCCGCCCGGCTCGCCGGGTGAATCGGGACCAGGAATGCTTTTCAATCTATTTTCACCCGATTTCGGCAAAGAACAAAAAAGGGACACCTCAATGTCCCCCTTCGATGCTGTTCCCGCCAATTACTGAATCTGTCCCTTGACTTTGGCGGCCTTGCCGACCCTGCCGCGCAGATAATACAGCTTGGCCCTGCGGACGTTGCCCCTGCGGACGACCTGCACGCCCTTCACGTTCGGGGAATGCAGCGGGAAGACCCTTTCGACGCCGACGCCGTAGGAAACCCGGCGGACGGTGAAGGTTTCGCCGATCCCGCTGCCCTTGCGGGCGATGACGGTGCCCTCGAAGTTCTGGATCCTTTCCCGGTCGCCCTCGCGGATATTCACGCTCACGCGGACGGTGTCGCCGATCTCAAAGGACGGCAGCTCCGCCTTGAGCGAATCCTGTGCAATGGTCTTTAACGCATCCATTTAAAAAAATCCTCCTAATCTTCAGGCATTCGTGCCGCACGCGGCAGAGGACTGCCCGTTTCAACACCCTGGAATCCCGGGCGTTGAATCCCGCCGGAAAAATCCGGCTGTTCTCAAATACTTTTTCATCATAGCACAAACAAACGCCCCGCGCAACTTTTTTTTTTAACGGACGGCCTTCAGCCGAAACTTCCCTTTTTCAGGACCAAAAGGGCCATGAGATAGACGCATACAAAAAGCAGCGAAACATTGCCGGGCGAGCGAAAGACCGCGACGAATCCGGCGGCGGCGACCGGAACCAGGACGGCAAACGAGACGATTCCGACCGCGCGCGCGGCCGCGTCCGGATTCCAACGCAGGCAGAGGAACGAATAGAGAGCCTGTCCGCCGTCGAGCGGTTCGACCGGCAGAAGATTGAACGCAAACAGGGCAAAATTCGCAAGGGCAAGGTTGCGGCCCGCCGGCCCGCGGCACGGCGAGAACAGCGCGGCCGCCGCCAGATTGGCCGCCGGGCCGGAAAGGGAAATCGCGGCGTCCCTCAGATAGCTGCGGTCGGGGCGGGAAGGACGGACAATGTCGATGCCGAACGCGTTCAGGCGGATCTGCTCCGGCAGGCAGCGGAATGCGCGCATCGCGGCCAGGTGAGCGCATTCGTGCAGCGCGGCGGCGGCAAAGCCCGCCGCCGCGACGCCGGTTCGGTCAAACAGAAGCAAAACGGCCGCCGCGGCCAAAAACGGGAAACTCACCGACAGGCGGCAGCCGTGAAAGCGAAACGTCACGGGGTGGAAGAAGCGCCGGCGGCATTGGCGCTGCCCGGGGAACCGGACGGCGCGGACGTGGCGTTCGGCTGCGCCTGGTTGTCGTTGGCCGCCGTCCCGCTCTGCGGCGGCTGCGAGGCCGCATTGTCGTTGTTCGCCGCGCCGCTTTGAGACGATTGCGGGGCCGCTCCGCTGCTCGCCGCGCCGCTCTGCGGGGCGGCGCCCTGCCCTTGCTGCGAGGAAGGCGCAGGGCTGCTTTCGGCGCGGGAACGGGAAATTTCTGACCAAAGATCGACGACCGTGCGTTTGATGTTCGCCGTCTGGGAATCCGGCACGATGGAATCGCCCAGCGCCGCGAAATACCACTCCCGGATCGACTGATACAGCGCGCCGCCGCTCACGCGGAGGGTGACGGCCGCGATCAGGACCGCCGCGCAGACGCAGATTTGGATTCTGGTCAGCAGCCGGGTGCTTTGTTTCCGGTCCGGCGCGGCTTCCTCCGTTTCCGGATCCTCCTCGAACAGTTCCGTTTCGTTTTCGTCCGGCAGGGCCCGCCCGGCACGGGATCCCGTGACGACGGGGCCGGATTTTCCGCCGGGCTGACCGGATTTCATCGATCGATTCATTTTGCCTTCCTCCTGCCATTACATTCCTATCCAAATTATATGAAATTCCCCGCAAAAGCAGAACCGGACGGAGGGAAAACGGGACATTCCTTTTGAGCGGGAAAACAACGGGGATTGAAAAGGCGGGAAAACCCTGCTAAGATGGGGAAAGAAAAACAGGAAGGGTGGATGTGGAAATGAATGCTCCGCTGACAAAGACGGCGCAGAAAAAGATCGAATCGGCGGTCAGGGCGCTGAATGCCAACCGGTTCGACGCAAGATTCGTTCCGAACCGGGAAGAGCTCCTCAAACTGCTCGGCGAACTGGTCCCGGAAAACGCGGTCGTCGCAAACGGCGGTTCCGCGACGCTGGAGGAAACCGGGGTGATGGATTTCCTGAGGTCCGGGAAATTCCGCTATCTGGACCGTTACCGTCCCGGGCTGACCCAGGAAGAGCTCCGGAGAGTGTTCCTCGATTCCCTCGACGCCGACTGGTACTTCACGAGCGCGAACGCAATCACCATGGACGGCCAGCTTTACAACATCGACGGAAACTCCAACCGCGTGGCGGCCATCGCCTTCGGCCCGCGGAACGTCGCGGTCGTGGCCGGGGCGAACAAGCTGGTGCAGGACCTGAAGGAAGCCGAGCGGCGCGCCAAGAACTGGTCCGCCGCCGCGAACTGCTTCCGCCTCGGGATCACGACGACCGGGTGCGCCGTCACCGGGCACTGCACCGACTGCAAAAGCGCGGAACGCATCTGCTGCAACACGCTGGTCAGCAGCTTCCAGCGTCATCCCGGCCGCGTGAAAGTCTTCCTGCTGCCGGAGATCCTCGGGTACTGAAAACGGAAATCCGCCGAACGATAACGCCGCGGGGCGGGCGCGACGCCGTGTCGTGCCCGCCCCGCCCGTTTGATTGAAAAGCGGCGGAACCCTTAGGCCCCGTTTGAAAAATCAAGGAACTAGTCTATTAGTCTATTTCGGCTAAAATTGCGCCGCCCTGCGTCAAAAATACTCGGAATCCGGAAAGGATTCCCGCGTTTTTCCCTTGTTCGGCACAATTTTATCTCGAAAATCCGTCGTTTTTTATTTTCCAAACAAGACCTAGGATTTTGCCCGGATATACCGGTCGATGGAGCGCGCCGCGTCTTTGCCGCCGCCCATCGCGAGGATGACGGTCGCGGCGCCGCTGACGGCGTCGCCCGCGGCGTAAACGCCCTCGCGGGAGGTCTGCATCGTCTTTTCGTCGACGACGATGCAGCCGCGCCGGTTTGCCTCCAGGCCTTCGGTCGTCGAGCGGATCAGCGGATTCGGCGAGTTGCCGATCGCGATGACGACGCAGTCGGCCGGCAGCTCAAAATTGGAACCTTCGATCGGGACGGGGCGGCGGCGGCCGGAGGCGTCCGGCTCCCCGAGCTCCATCCGGACGCATTCAATGGCTTTCACCCTGCCGGTCTCGTCGCCGCGGACCGCCACCGGATTGCACAGGAGGTTGAATTCGACGCCCTCCTCCTTCGCGTGGTGGATCTCCTCTTTCCGCGCGGGCATCTGCTCCTCCGCGCGCCGGTACACGATATGGACCTTTTCGGCGCCGAGCCGCAGCGAAGTACGCGCCGCGTCCATCGCGACGTTGCCGCCGCCGACGACCGCCACGTTCTTCGGGCGGATGATCGGCGTGTCGTAATCGGGGCGGTACGCCTTCATCAGGTTGACGCGCGTCAGAAACTCGTTGGCGGAATAGACCCCGACCAGGTTTTCGCCCGGGATGCCCATAAAGTTCGGCAGCCCGGCCCCGGTCCCGACGAACACCGCCTCAAAGCCCGCCGCGAACAGTTCCTCGACGGACAGGACCTTTCCGATGACCATGTCCGTTGCGATTTTGACGCCCTTTTGCCTCAGGGCGTCCACTTCCTTCTGCACAATCTCCTTCGGCAGGCGGAACTGCGGGATGCCGTACATCAGCACGCCGCCGGCCGCGTGCAGCGCCTCGAACACCGTGACGGAGTAGCCCATCGCCGCAAGGTCCCCCGCGCAGGTCAGCCCGGCCGGTCCCGCGCCGATGACGGCGACCTTGTGGCCGTTCGGTTCGGCTTTGTCCGCCTCCGCTTTGCCGTGTTTCATGTGCCAGTCGGCGGCGAAACGCTCCAGGCGGCCGATGCCGACCGGCTCCCCCTTGATGCCGCGGACGCATTTGCTTTCGCACTGGTTTTCCTGCGGGCAGACGCGCCCGCAGACGGCCGGCAGGGAATTCGTCAGCTTGATGGTCCGGTACGCGCCCTCCGCGTCCCCGCCGACGATGCACCGGATGAAATCCGGGATATGCACGCCGACCGGACAGCCGGACACGCACGGCTGGTTTTTGCAGTGGAGGCAGCGCGCGGCTTCCTCCTTCGCCATCTCCTCGGTGTAGCCGAGCGACACTTCGTCGAAATTCCGGCTGCGGACTGCCGGATCCTGTTCCGGGATCGGCGTTTTCTTCGGATTCATATTCGGCTTTTCAGGCATTTTTCGCACCCTCCATCAGACGGCATTTGAAGTCGCGGCCGGCTTCCTTTTCCAGTTCCGCATAGGTCCGGGAACGCTTGATCGTCTCGTCAAAATCGACCTCGTGCCCGTCGAAATCCGGGCCGTCCACACAGGCGAACCTCGTCTTGCCGCCGACCGTCACCCGGCAGCCGCCGCACATCCCGGTCCCGTCGATCATGATCGGGTTCATGCTGACGATGGTCTTGATGCCGTACGGCTTCGTCAGATTGCACACGGCGCGCATCATCACGAGCGGACCGATCGCAACGACCAGATCGTAGCCCGCGCCGGCCTCGATGTTTTTTTTCAGCGCGTCCGTGACAAAGCCCTTGTGCCCGTTGGAGCCGTCGTCCGTCATCACGGTCAGGCTGTCGCAGGCCGCGCGCATTTCGTCTTCCAGAATGATGATGTCCTTCGAGCGGAATCCGGCGATCATGTCCACCTTCGCGCCGAGGGCGTGAAGGGCCTTGGCCTGCGGATAGGCGATCGCGCAGCCCGCGCCGCCGCCGATCACCGCGGCTCTTTTGTATCCCTCCAGCCCGGAGGCTCTGCCGAGCGGCCCGATAAAGTCGAGGATCGCGTCCCCTTCCTGCAACTGGTCGAGCAGCATGGTCGTCTTCCCGACGACCTGATAGATGATGGTCACCGTCCCCTTTTCCCGGTCGTAATCCGCAATGGTCAGCGGAATGCGCTCCCCGTGTTCGTTCACGCGCAGAATGACAAACTGACCGGCCTTCGCCTTTCTGGCGATGAAAGGCGCGTCGATCACCATGAGGGTCATCGAATCATTCAGCTTCCGTTTTTTTAAAATTGCAAACATGACCTTACTCCCTTTGTATCGATGGATGTTTTCGGCCGCCTGCATCCGTTTGCGCACAATACCGCGGTGCGATCCACCGAATTTCTTTCATTATACATGCGTTCGATCCCCTTTTGCAACCGAAATTTCGCCCGCGGCGGACAAAAGAGCGCCCGGATCCACGGGGGGATCCGGGCGCTCTTTCCCGTTCAGCGTTAAAGGATGATGCAGATCAGGCCGTTGCAGCCCTCGTTGATGATCCGCTCGATGGTTTCGCGGACCTTGTCGCGCGCGTCGCTCGGCATGCGCGTCAGTTTGTTGTGCAGCCCCTCGTTGACCAGTTCGTGCAGGCTCTTTCCGAAAATATTGGACTCCCAGATCTGCCCGGGGTTCGCCTCGAATTCCTTGAGGATGTATTCCACCAGCTCCTGGGACTGCTGCTCGGAGCCGACGATCGGCGTGATCTCCGTCGTGATGCGCGTCTTCATCATATGGATCGACGGGGCCGCCGCCTTGAGGCGGATCCCGTACTTTCCGCCCTGCCGGATGATCTCCGGCTCCTCCAGCGTGAGCTCGTCGATGGTCGGCATCACGATGCCGTAGCCGTTCTCCTGCACGTCGTGGTAGGCGTCCTTGATCCGGTCGTATTCCTTCTTCACGGCGGCCATCTGAAGCACGTTTTCCATCAGGCTGCCCTCGTCGCTGATCTCCATTCCCGTCTTTTCGCCCAGGACCTTGTAGAACAGGTCCGGCTGGAGCGTGAGGCCGATCCGCGCGTGCCCGCTGCCGAGCTCGACGGATTCCGTTTCCGCGGCCTTGACATATTCGCACTGGCCGACCCCTTCGACGGCGTTTTCCAGCTGCCGGATGCGGCCGACCTGGGAGGCCGCCTGCTGGATCGCCGTATAGACGGCGCTGCGCAGCCAGTGGTCCCGTTCCAGGCCGGAAAGCCATTTCGGCATGTCGACGCGGATCTCCTTGACCGGAAATTCGAACAGGATCTTCGCGAGGATGGTGCGGATCTCCTTTTCCTCCATTTGCAGGCAGTTGACCGGCAGCACCGGGACGGCGTACTTTTTCTGCAGGCTGCCCGCAAGCGCCGCCGCTTCCCCGGTCCCCGGATCCACACAGTTGAGCAGCACGATGAACGGCTTGTCGATTTTCTTGAGCTCGTCGATCACGCGCTCCTCGGCCTCTTCGTATTCCTCGCGCGGAATGTCGCTGATGCTCCCGTCCGTCGTGACGACCAGACCGATGGTCGAGTGCTCCGTGATGACCTTCTTCGTCCCGATCTCCGCCGCCATGTTGAACGGGATCGGGTCCTTGTACCACGGCGTCATCACCATGCGCGGGTTGTCGTTTTCGATGTATCCGAGCGCGCTCGGGACGATATAGCCGACGCAGTCGATCATCCGCACGGAAAACGTGGCGGAAGCGTCGATCTTGACCGTCACGGCCTGCTCCGGGATGAACTTCGGCTCCGTCGTCATAATGGTGCGCCCCGCGGCCGACTGCGGCATTTCGTCGATCGCCCGGTCGCGCCGGTAGCTCTCGTCCATGTTCGGCACGACGATGGTGTCCATGAACCGTTTGATGAACGTGGATTTTCCGGTTCTGACCGGGCCGACGACTCCGATGTAAATATCGCCGTTCGTGCGCTCCGAAATATCTCTGTAGATATTGCTGCTGTGTTCTTCCATTTTACCTCCCCCTCAGGCAGAGAATTTTATGCCGGTGCAAAAAGCCACTTTACATGGGAATCAGCAGCATCCCTCGGTTTTCCATCACGGTTCCTTCGATGCCGTTTTCCCGCTTGATGGTGTCCATCGAGGTGCGGTATTCCCGCGCGATATTCCAAAGGTTCTCGCCCGCATCCGCATAGTAGATGCAGAGCGCCGCCCTGTTGTCGCGCACGACCGGCTTTTCCTCGTCCGCCGTGACCGCCGCGATCGACTGGACGGCGTACCGGCTGTGGATTTCCGCCGTCAGGCGCAGTTCCGTCTTCGTTTCGATCCCGCCGCCGACGATCCGGAAACTGATGCCGCCCACGCCGACCTGCGCGTCGCATTTGAGGTCGCCGCCGCCGCTCTCGCAGGCGTGGGTGTGCTCGAAATCGAGCAGCCGTTCGAAGTAGAACGGCTTTTCGTCCCCGTCGAGCGCCAGAACGCAGAGGCTGTATTTCCCGCTGAATACGATGTTCCCGTCCCGGACTTCCGCCGAGGCGCTGCTCATTTCGTTCCAGATATCGATGACCTTCGTCACGGCGTTGTCCTCGACGTTCAGCGTGCTCTGGTGGACCAAGGTGTCGCCGACGAGCTCCGACAGGTTCTCGATCGTCCGCTGTTTCGATTCGATCTTGAGGTCATAGCTGCGGGAATAGGCGTCGCGGACCACGGTCACCTCCGCGCCGCGGTAGGCGTGCGCGTTCACCGTCAGGCGGACCTGGGTGTCGAAAAAAGTCTTGTCGCCGGAATAATCGTTCTTGATCTGCGCCTCCACGCCGGTGACGCCGAGCTTTACGTCGCACAGGCAGTCCTCCGTCACGTTGTCGCAGTCCAGCATCTGGCTGAACGGGATGGTATATTCCGTCACGTCCGGCGCGTTCGTTTCATCCGCCGCCGAATACAGGAATTTGACGCAGACTTCCCCCTTGATCATCAGCTTTCCGGACGTGATTTTGAAATCCTGCAGCACCGCGAACGCGTCGGACCGCATGATGCTGTCCGCCGGAGGCTTGCCGCCGCCGAGCTCCAGGATCTCATCCACCGTGAACTGCTGCTGGGAAGCGGCGACCAGGTTGTTGACCGAAATCGTATCCTTGAGCTGTTCGACGTCGTCGCCTTCGATATTGCTGACAAATTCGCTTTTGCCCTGCGCGACGACCTTCGCACAGACCGAAAAGGCGCCGTGAACATCCAGGCGCCGCGGGCTTGTCGCCCGGCAGTTGATGTATTCCACGCGTGAAAACGCGTCGACCTGCGCGTTGTCCGCCTCCTGTTTCAGCGCGATCTCCGCGCTGAACGTGTCGCTGCTGTCGCAGAAGCGCAGGCGCGTTCCGGCCGGGTCCAGGTAAAAGACCTTTACGACATAGCTCCCCTCCAGCATCAGCCGGTCGCCGGAAATCGACCGGGAAACGATTCTGGGGTAGATCTGGCATTTCAGGATCCGCTGTATATCCGGGCAGTAATCCGGCAGGCTGATGTTCAGGTCGACCGGCTGTTCCTGGCACCCGTCAAAAATCACTTCGCCGACGGCCATCGCCTCGCGGTCAAGCATATAATCCATAAAGGCCCTCTCCTTTTTTTATTTCTACACAATTGTTATTCCGGTCTTGTCTTTTTTATGCTTGAGGCGGGGAAAAAAACGGCCGCCTCCGGACGCGGCGGCCGGAGGCGGCAAAAAAATGCCCCCGCCTCATCCCGGGCGGGGGATTCGTTCAGTCTTCCTTCCCGATGTGGAACATCCGGCGGAGCACAAAGCTCCAGAACTTTGAGCTTCTGACAACGACGACCTTCATGGAACCGATCCCTCCCGGAATAAGATTCAGCACTTGAAAAGTGTGACGCCAAGCATAACCAAAATGACGGCCGCAAGAAACAGGATCAGCCATGCGGGAAAAATGCAGGCCAGGATCATGCCGAGGCCGAACGCGATGATGTAGCATGCCCATCCTTTGGGGTCTTTCTTTTTTAGGCCCAAACCGATCACCGCCCCGCCGCAGATCATTCCTTTACTACAGTATATACGGCGGGCGGAAATAGGTGCAAAACGAATTTCAGGGTCCCACGAAGATCAGCGCATCCCCGTCGTGCACGGCGATCCGGGCTTCGTCCTCGACGACGCGGTTGCTGACCCCCAGGGCGTCGCAGGAGTACAGCACGGCGTTTGTGAGCGGATATTTCAGGCCGAGGTAGCTGACGCGGCAGGAGGGGCAGCCGAACGGAAAGACGGAAACGGTGGAACCCTTCACGCCGCTGAGCGTCAGCCTGCCGGAAGAAATCAGAAACACGCGGCATTTTTCACCGAGCAGCACCGCCTTGCAGTCCTGGCGGCAAAGGTACTGCAGGACGCAGAAGTTCGCGAACGTGTGGTCCTCCCTCTCCCCGCCGAGGACGCCGAGCAGGACGAAGTCGCGCAGACCGCGCTTGAGGCCCTCTTTCACGGCGGCAAGCGTGTCCGTCTCGTCCTTTTCCACTTGGAGCCGGATCGTTTCGACTCCCTCCGGCAGTTTGCCGGAGAACGAATCGAAGTCGCCGACGATCAGATTGGGCGCGATCCCCAACCGTTCCGCATTGGCAAGGCCGGCGTCGGCGCAGATGACGTAGCAGTCCTCGGGGTTGTATTCCGAAAAAAGATCCGCATTCTGAATCGGTACGGAAGCGATCACCATACAGCGTTTCATTTTTTGCTCCATTCCTTGATCCCGTCCATTTCCTGATACATCGCGACGTAGCTGTCGTGTCTGGATTTGCTGATGCGTCCGTCCCGGACCGCCTGCAGGACGGCGCAGCCCTTCTCACAGGTATGGGTGCACGAAACGAACCGGCACCGTTCCCGATAGGGCTCGAATTCCGGGAAGCAGAGCGGGAGCTTCTCCTTTGGGATCCGGTCGCATTTTCCCAGCGTGACGGAGGAAAAACCGGGCGTGTCCGCAATATAGCCGCCCTGCGCCAGCTTCAAAAGCTCCACCCGGCGCGTCGTGTGCCGGCCGCGCCCGAGCTTGCTGCTGATCTCCCCCGTTTCCAGGCGCAGGCCGCGGAACATGCTGTTGAGCAGCGTGGATTTTCCCACGCCGGAATTGCCGGAAAACGCGGTCGTCTTCCCTGGCAGGATGCGCCGCACCTCCGCGACGCCCTCCCCCGTCGCGCTGGAAACGCAAAACAGCTTCAGGCCGGCGTTCCGGTAAATCTCCGCAAGCGGCCCGCCGTCCTTCAGGTCGGTCTTGGAAACGACCAGGACCGGCTCGATCCCCTTGTCCAGCGCGGCCGCGATCAGCCGGTCCGTCACCCGCAGGCTCGGCGAGGGCCCGCAGACGGACACCACGATCACGAGCTGGTCCAAATTTGCAATCGGGGGCCGCAGCAGGAAATTGCGGCGCGGATGAATTTCCTCAACCGTTCCGGTTCCGTCCGGCAGAGTGAAAATGGCCGCAAAATCCCCGGCGAGCGGCGTAATCCCGTTTTTGCGGAAAATACCCCTCGCCCTGCATTCGTAGATCCGGCCGGCGGACTCTACGGAGTAGAAACCGCCGAGGCTCTTCAAGATCAACCCTTCGGCCATCATTTCAGTCGTTCGGCGAAACGGATCCGCCGGATGTGGTGCCGCTCGACGAAGAATCGCCCGGATCCACATAGGCCGCGGACCCGGTGAGCCGTCCTTCTCCGGTGTCGAAATTCATTGAATAGACGTTGTATTTGTTGCCGTCGAGCGTCACGGTCAGCGTTTGGGTCCCGCCGGAGCCGGTAAACGAAAGCTCGCACACATCGTTGTACGCCGGGTTGACGGTCTTCGTCGTTTTCAGGTCGCTGCCCAGATAGGCCTTGAGGACGATGTCATGCGCCACGTTCTTGGGAAGCTGGACATAGACGGTGATTGTTTTCTGGGAAGGACCGGAGCTGACGACCAGATTGACCGTCGAACCCGGATCGACCCTGACCCCGTTGAGCGGATCCGTTTCCAGAACCACGTTTTTCGCCTGGTCGCTCGCCCGCGATTTCACATCGCCGGCCTTCAGCCCGGCGTTCGCGAGTTTTTTCTTCGCGTCGTCGAGGGACAGGCCCGCGACGTTCGGGACGGCCACCTTTTCGACGGCCTTGCCGGAGCTGACGTAGACGGTTACGGTATCCCCCTTCTTCACCTGAGAATCGGCGGGCGGATCCGTGCTGACGACGGTCCCCTTGTCGACCGTGTCGCTCGTGATCGAAACGATCTTGCTTTCAAGGCCGAGATTGGAAAGGGCCGTTTCCGCATCCGCCTGCGAGCTGCCGGTGAGATCCGGAACCGTGATCGGCTGACTTCCGGAACTGACGGTCAGGGTGACGGTCGCGTTCTCCTTCACCTTCGTGCCGGCCTTCGGGCTCTGATCCAAAATCGTGCCGGCCGGGGTGTCGGGGTCGTTTTTCGTTTTTTCCACGAATGTAAACTGATAGGATTTATTGGCCTTCACCGCGTCGACCGTCTTGCCGACGAAGTTGTCCAGCACCACTTCCTTGGGCCCGGCGTTCATGTTGCGTACCAGCGCGGCGATTCCGATGCCGGCGACCACGATGAGGAACGCCGCCGCGATCCCCGCGGCGATCAGCACGGCGACCGGGCGCTTTTTCCGGCCCGGGGCGCGGTCCGCCTCCTCCACATATTCGTAATTGTCGTTGTAATTCGGCTGCTCGCCGCCCTTGACGGAGTTGATTGCATCGATATATTTCGTCGGCTTCTCGTCGATGAAATATTTGTACTGGAACCGCGTCGCCGGGTTTCGTTTGAAGATCTCGATGTCCCGCAGCATCTCGGCCGCCGACTGGTAGCGGCGCTCCGGATTTTTCTGCATCGCCTTGAGCGTGATCTCCTCGAGCCCTTCCGGGATGTCCGGATTGATCTCCCTGAGGGGCTTCGGGTCGGTCTGAAGCTGCATGATCGCGACGGAAACGGCATTGTCCGCTTCGAACGGAAGCCGTCCGGTCAGCATCTCGTACAGCATGACGCCGACGGAATAGATGTCGGTCTTTTCGTCGGTTTTGTCGCCGCGGGCCTGTTCCGGCGCGATGTAATGGACGGAACCGATCGCCTTGTCCGTCATCGTGCGGGTCTCGCTGCGGGAGAAGCGGGCGATCCCGAAATCCGTGACTTTGATGGTCCCGTCCTGGAGCAGCATGATATTCTGGGGCTTGATGTCCCGGTGGATGATCCCCTTTTCGTGGGCGTGCTGAAGCGCGCGCAGGATCTGCACGGTGAAATGGACGGCTTCCTTCCATTTGATGCGCTTCTGCTGGTCCAGGTATTCCTTGAGGGTGATGCCGTCGATGTATTCCTCGACAATATACTGGATCCTGTCCCCGAAGCTGACGTCGTAGACCTTGACGATGTTCGGGTGGGAAAGTACGGCGATTGCCTTCGATTCATTTTTGAAGCGCCGGATAAATTCCTCGTTTCCCAGAAATTCGTCCTTAAGGATTTTGATGGCGACGGTCCGGTCGTCGATCGTATCGTAGGCCCGATAGACCACGGCCATGCCGCCGACGCCGACGATCTCGTGGATTTCATAGCGTCCGTCCAGCCGTTTGCCCGTATACTTATCCATGCAATCAACTCCTTAAGCGGCTCAGTTTTCTACCAAGGTCACGGTGATGTTGTCGCTGCCTCCGGCCTTTTTCGCCTGGGAAACCAGCTGTTCAGTCAGCGCCTCCGCATCCGTTTCCTTCGCAAGGAGAAAGATCTGCCGTTCGTCGAGGTAATTCGTCAGCCCGTCCGTGCAGATCAGCAGCCGGCTGCCCCGCGGAAACCCGATCTCGCAGAAATCGACTTCAAGAGAAGATTCCACGCCGAGCGCCCTCGTGATGATGTTCTTCTGGGGGTGCTTCCGCGCCTCCTGCGCGGTCAGGTCGCCCTTTTCCACCATTTCCTGCACCACCGAATGGTCCGTCGTGAGCTGCCGGATCCCGTCCGGCGAAATCAGATAGGCGCGGCTGTCTCCCGCGTGAGCGACGCGCGCCGTATCCCCCGAAACCACGGCGACCACGACCGTCGTTCCCATTCCGGAAAGGGTCTCGTCCTCTCCCGCCCGGTCCCGCACCGCGTCGTTCGCGTCCCGGACCGCCTCGGTCATCAGCCGGCGGATCCCTTCCCCGGAAACGCCCGGCGCGTAGCCCGCAAGGATGCGCTCGGAAATGCGGTCGACCGCGATGCGGCTCGCAATGTCCCCGCCGCCGACCCCGCCCATGCCGTCGCAGACGACGGCCCAGGCCGCACCGTCCTCAAAGATCCCGCTTTTACAGGCGTCTTCGTTCGATTTTCTCACAAGGCCGATGTCGCTTTTACTGAAAACCTTCAACATTGGCCACCTCCTCCCTGAATCTGCGCCTCAGCTGGCCGCAGGAAGCCTGGATGTCGGCGCCGAGCGTCCGGCGCACCGTGACCGGGATCCCCTTTCCCGAAAGCACGGCCTCAAAGGCCCGCAGCCTTTCCCCCGGACTTTTCCGGTACCCGGTGCCGCCCACGCTGTTGACCGGGATCAGGTTGACGTGGCACAGCATCCCGCGCAGCCTCTCCGCGAGCTCCGCGGCGCATGCCGCGCTGTCGTTCACCCCGTCGATCATCGCGTATTCGAACGAAATGCGGCGCCCCGTCCGGTCCGCATAACAGCGGCACGCCCGCAGCAGCTCCCCGATTTTCCAGCGGCGGCCGACCGGCATGATCCGGGAACGGATCCGGTCGTTCGGCGCGTGCAGCGAAACGGAAAGCGTGAGCTGGAACTTTTTTTCCGCCAGATCGTAGATCCTGTCCACAATGCCGCAGGTGGACAGGGAGATGTGGCGCATTCCGATATTCATGCCGTCTTCGGAGGACACCAGGCCGAGAAACCGGAGGACGTTTTCAAAATTGTCGAGCGGCTCGCCCATTCCCATCAGGACAACGTTTGAAATTCTTTCCCCCGCATCGCGCTGCGCCGTCTGGATCTGGGAAAGCATTTCGGAGGGGGTCAGGTTCCGGGAGAATCCGCTTTTTCCGGTCGCGCAGAACGAACAGTCCATCCTGCACCCGACCTGCGTGGAAATGCACACGGTCAGCCCGTAGCGATAGCGCATCCGCACGCTTTCGATCCGCTCCCCATCGCCGAGCCGAAGCAGATATTTCACCGTGTCGTCCAGTCTGGAACAGAATTTTTGTTCGATTTCGGCGGCGGCTATGTAGTACCTGGCCGCCAGCGTTTCCCGAAGGCTTTTGGACAGATCCGTCATTTCCCCGAACGAAGAGACGCCGCGGTGCAGCCAGCGGTAAATCTGGCGGGCGCGGAAAGAAGGCTGCCCCATCGCGGCCAGATCCGCCGTCAGTTCGTCGAGCGTCATCGATTTTACGTCCGTCCCGTTCAAGATCTTCTCCTAATTCTTCCGAAACGCCGCAAGGAAAAATCCGTCCGTTCCGTGCACATGCGGCATCAGCGTCATCTGGTTTTCCGGTTCCTCCACGGCATGCCCGAATCCCTCCGGCAGTGAAAGCGGCATCGGGGAAAAATCCGCGCCGTTCCTCAGGAAGCGTTCGGCGACTTCGCCGTTTTCGGCGGGGTTCAGGGTGCAGGTCGAATAAAACAGCACGCCCCCGCTTTTTAAAAGCCCGGAGGACTTACACAGAATAAGGTACTGCAAATCAGGCAGGCTGTCAATAGTTACCTCCGATTTATACCGGATCTCCGGCTTGCGCCGCAGCACGCCGAGGCCGGAACAGGGCACATCGCACAGAACGCGGTCCGCCGGTCCGGCGCCGCCGCCGGAAACGGCGTCCCGCACCCCGGCCCGGATGCAGGAAAGTCCGAGGCGTTCCGACCCGGCGCGGATCAGCCCGACCTTCCGGGGATATTTGTCGAACGCGAGGACCGCCCCGCGGTTTTCCATCCGCTCCGCGATCGTGAACGCCTTGCCGCCCGGCGCGGAACAAACGTCGGCGACCGTTTCGCCCGGCGCGGGATCCAACAGCGCGCACAGGATCTGGGAGGAAAGGTCCTGAACGTGATAAAGGCCCTCCCGGTAGGCGGGACTGCGCCCGATTCCGGCCGCTTTCGCAAAGCGGAGCGCGCGGTCCGGCCATGCGGCCCGCTCCGCCTCAATCCCCTCCGCGCGCAGCCTTTCGATACATTTTTCCTCGCTGATCTTCGTATTATTCACGCGGGCGTAAAGATCGGGCTTTCCCGCCAGACTCTCCAGCAGGTGTTCGGCCGTCCTCTCCCCGTATGCCTTTTGCCAAAGGCGGATGATCCATACGGGGCAGGAACAGTTCACGCTCAGCCGTTCTGCGGGGCTTTCGCCCGGTTTCGGAGCGGGAACGCGCCCCCCCCGCTGCGCGCGAAACTGCGGAGCACCGCGTTGACAAAGCCTGCCGCGCGCCCCGCGCCGCAGGTTCTGGCCAGATTGACCGATTCGCTGACCGCGGCGGAAACGGGGATTTTGGTCAGGTACAGGATCTGGTAGACGCCGACGCGCAGGATCTCGAGCACCGTCGGATCGATCTTTTCAAGCGGGACGCTGGAAAACCGGCCGATGACGTAGTCGAGCGTGATCCTGCGTTCCAGAACGCCGTAGAAAATCGCCGCCGCGAGCGTCCGGTCGCGCGGGTCGGCCGCCGGTCCCGAAAGCGCGTGTTCCAGGACGAGGTTCGAGTACCCCCCGCCCGTTTCGACCCGCAGCAGCGCCCGCAGCGCGGTTTCGCGCGGTCCCTTGCTCACTGGCGTCCCCTGCGGTCGTTTGCCATCAGCAAAAAGCGCAGCAGGGTCAGAAGCGCCGTAAAGCTCGCGGCGAGGTACGTCATCGCGGCCGCCCGCAGCACTTTTTTCGCCCCCTCAAGCTCTTCCGGGTACAGGATCCCGGCGTCGTTCAGCGCGCGGATCGCGCGGGCGCTCGCGTCGAACTCGACCGGAAGCGTCACGAGCTCGAACAGCACCACAAGGCTGTAGAGGACGATCCCGGCGTAAACGAGAAAATCGTACTGCACGGGAAGGATCAGGCCGATGATGATCAGCGGCATCGAAAGCCGGGAGCCGAAATTCGTCACCGGGACGAGCGCCGCCCGGATCCTGTTCGGAAAATAGCCGGCGGCATTCTGGATCGCATGCCCGGCCTCGTGCGCTGCAACGCCGACCGCCGCGATCGAAGCGGAGGAATAGACGTTTTCCGAAAGGCTGATCGTATCGTTGCGCGGGTCGAAATTGTCGGTGAGGTTTCCGGCGATCGGCCGGATCGAAAGCCGCGTGACGCCGCCGAAACGGGCGACGCTCTCCGCCGCCTGGGCCCCCGTGATCCGGCGCGCGGAGCCGACGCGCGAATATTTCGCAAACGCCGAGCTGACCCGCGACTGGGCGATCAGCGTGACGATCAGCGCGGGCACCATGATCCAGAAATATGTATAGTTAAAGTAATAAAAACCGTACATTTTCTTCGCCTCCTTCAAACGTTTTTCAAAACGGTTCCCTGCAGCGGATGTCCTCTGAGGAAATCCGTCCCGCTCATTTTTTTGCCGCCCTCCGGCTGGACCTCGAGCAGCTCGAGCGCCGTCCCGCCGCCGCAGGCCACCGTGAAAGCCCTGCCCGGAAGCACCCGCCCCGGCGTCCCGCCGGCGTCCCGCGCGACGCGCGAACGGTGGATTTTGAGCCTTTTGGCGCCGAATCCGGCACACGCGCCGGGCCAGGGGGAAAGGCCGCGCACCTGGTTGTGGATCTCCCGCGCCGTGCGGGTCCAGTCGACCGGCGAGCGCTCCTTCGTCAGCATCGGGGCGTAGCTCGACCCGGCTTCGTCCTGGGGAACCGGCGTCGCCGTTCCGGCCTCGAGCGCCGAAAGCGTTTTGACGATCAGCCCCGCGCCGAGCTCCGAAAGCCGGACGGTCAGTTCCCCGGCGGTTTCGTCCGGTCCGATCGGGGTGCGTTCCTGAAGCAGGATGTCGCCGGTGTCGAGCCCTTCGGCCATCCGCATCGTCGTCACGCCGGTCTCGGCTTCGCCGTCGAGCACCGCCTGCTGGACCGGCGAAGCCCCGCGGTATTTCGGCAGCAGGGACGCGTGGACGTTGACGCACCCGAGGCGCGGGAGATCCAGAATGTTTTTGGGAAGGATCTTCCCGTAGGCCGCGACGACGATCGCGTCGGGATCCAGATTCCGGAGGATGCGCTCCGTTTCGGGGCCGCGCAGCGTGTCCGGCTGAAAGACGGGGATTCCTTTTTCCCGCGCCAGCGCCTTGACCGGCGGCTCCCGAAGGACCTGCTTCCGGCCGACCGGTTTGTCCTTTCTGGTAAAAGCCGCCGCAACCGCGTGCCCCGCGCCGATCAGGGCGCCGAGGCACGGCACGGCGAACCGGGGAGTACCCATGAATACGATCCGCAACTTCACTTCTCCTTGACGCTCCTGTCGGCGTTCATCTTTGCAAGCTCCTCCCGCGTCAGCATCCGCGTGACGTGGGTCAGGAACAGAATGCCGTCCAGGTGGTCGATCTCGTGGCACGAAACCGTCGCGAGGAGGTCCTCCCCCTCGTATTCGAAAAACGTTCCGTTCCGGTCCTGCGCGCGAACCTTCACGCGCTTCGGCCGTTTGGTCAGACCCCATTTGCCCGGGATCGAAAGGCAGCCCTCCACGCTTTCCTGCTCGCCCTCATGTTCGAGAATCACCGGGTTGACCAGTTCCCGGACCCCGTCGCCGATGTCGATGACGACGACCCGGCGCAGCACCCCGACCTGAATGGCGGCGAGCCCCACGCCGTTCGCCTGGTGCAGAGTCTCCGCCATGTCGTCGAGCAGCGTCCACAGCCGCCTGTTGAATTTTTCGACCGGCCGGCATTTTTTATGGAGAAACGGATCCTCTTCCGTTATGATGTTCCGTATTGCCAATGTTATTCCTCCGTCCGTTACAAGATTGTTTCCGGATTGACGTCCGGAAATGCGGCGACCCCCGCGTATTCCTTTCGGGTTGAAAAGCGGACGAGCAATTCCTTCATCATGGTCCGGAATCTTCGGCAATTCCTGCATTTGATCAGGATTTTATACCGATATTGCCCGCTTACCCTGCCGACGACCGCCGGCGAAGGGTTCAGCACCCGCAGCGGCAGATCCGCGTACCGCGACCGGGCGGTTTCGCACAGGAGCCGGAAAAATTCCCCGCAGGCGGCGGAAACCTTTTTTTCGTCCTTTCCGACGAAACCGACCACGCAGAGGTCGGCGAACGGCGGGTAGAGCATGGATTTCCGCAGTTCGATCTCGCCGCGGTAAAACTCCGGATAATCCTGTTCCGCAGCCAGGCGGATGACCGGATTTTCCGGCGTGAAGGTCTGGATGACGGCTTTGCCGGGAAATTTCCCCCTTCCGGAACGCCCGACGACCTGCGTCAGCAGGTCGAACGCCCGCTCATAGCTGCGGAAATCGCTGCCGTAAAGCGCCTGGTCGGCGGAAAGGACGCCCGCGAGCGTCACGTTTTCAAAATCGAAACCTTTCGCGACCATCTGGGTTCCGATCATAATATCATATGCGCCTTCGGAAAAGCGTTTCAGCTTTTCTTCGTAGGAAAACCGCGTCATGGTGGAATCCGCGTCCAGCCGCAGGACGCCGGCGCCGGGCAGGAGTTCGAGGAGCTGCTCCTCGGCGCGCTGCGTGCCGAAGCCCCTGTAACACACCCTCGGCTCGCGGCAGTACGGGCATTCCTTCGTAAACGGCACCGAATAACCGCAGTAATGGCACATCAGGCGGTTGTTCGCCGCGTGGTAGGTCAGCGAAATGCTGCAGTTCGGGCAGGTGATCACCCGGCCGCACGCCCGGCAGGAGACGAACGTGTTGTAGCCCCGGCGGTTCAGCAGCAGAATCGCCTGCTTTCCCTCCTCCAGCGTCTCCCGGAGCGCCCCGGTCAGCGCGGCGCTGAAGATGCCCGCGTTGCCGCGCTCGATCTCCGCGTTCATGTCGACGACCTCGACCCGCGGCAGGCGGGCCGTCCCGTAGCGTTTGGGCAGCACGTTCAGCGTGTATTTCCCGGCCGCGGCCTTATAATAGCTTTCGACGGACGGCGTTGCGGAGGAAAGGACGAGCAGCGCCCCGTGGTACGCGCACCGGAATTTCGCCGCCTCCCTCGCGTGGTAGCGCGGGGAGGACTCGGACTTGTAGGTTCCCTCCTGCTCCTCGTCCATTACAACGAGTCCGAGGTCCCGGAACGGGGCGAACACCGCGGAGCGGGTCCCGACGACGATGGACGCGTCCCCGTTTTTCACGCGCTTCCACTCGTCCAGACGCTCGCCGAGCGACAGGCCGCTGTGAAAAACCGCGACCCCCGCGCCGTACCGCGCGTGGAACAGCGCGATGGTCTGCGGCGTCAGCGAAATTTCCGGCACCATGACGATCACGCCGCGGCCGTCCTCCCGCACGCGGTCGATCAGCCGCATGAAAACCTGCGTCTTGCCGCTGCCGGTCACGCCGAACAGCAGCGACGTCCCGCCCTTTCCGGACCGGTACTGTTCGTACAGGCGGCGATAGGCCGCCTCCTGTTCTTCGGTCAGGCGGGCCTCCGGCACGTCCGCCGGCTCCCGCACGTCCCCGTAGGGATTGCGGTAAACCTCGGCGTCGTAAAGCTCCGCCAGTCCCTTTTTGACCAGCGCATGCACGACGGCGGGCGTCACGCCGGAAAAGTAGCACACCTCCTTGAGCGAAGCGGATCCGGCGCTTTGGATCACCCCGAGCGCGCTTTTCTGACGCGGCGTCAGCTTCTGTGGGGAACCGGTTCCGAGAAAGCGGACCATTTTCCGGGAAGCGTCCCCGACCCGGCGGACCGCGCCGCTGTTTTTGCGGAGCAGGCCGCCGCGGACCATCCGTTCCGGAAGCGGGCTGTCGGCGGCAAGGCCGAGGTCCCCGAGGAGCTTTTCGCGGCGGACCGTGCCGCGGCGGGCGAGGTACGAAACGACGCGGGCCTCCTCCGCGCCGGCGGACTTGTCCAAGAGTTCCGCGGCAGGACCCGCCAGAAGATATTCGGTGTGGATTTTAAAGAGGACGCCCGGAGGGAAAAAAAGCCTGGCCGCGTCAAACAGCGTACAGAATGTGCGCTCCGCGATCCAGGGGACCATCAGCAGCGCTTCCGGCGTCAAAAGCGGTTCCCGGTCCAAAACGGACGCAATGGATTTCAGTTTTTCGCCGGGCGCGTCGCCGGAGTCGGAAACCTTCAGCAGGATGCCCTGGCGCTTCGCGTCGGCGGCGCCGAACGGGACCAGGACGCGGCAGCCCGCCTTAGCCTGCGGGAGCAGCGGATCGGGGACGCGGTAATCGAACGCCTTGTCGAAATGATAGGCGGTGTTTTCCACCGCGACTTTCGCAACGGGCACCGCGGCTCTCCCCCTTTCCAGCGCCGGATCACTCCTCCGTGTCGTCGTCGTTGAGGGCGGGCTGCTCGATCATCACGAATTTGTGGTCCATATATTCCCGAACGGCCAGCTCGACCGGCTTTTCCTCCAGCACCACCCGGTTTTTCTCCGCCTCCTCCGTGATCTGCCGGGCGCGTTTCGCAATGGCGACCACCAGGGAGTAACGGCTTTGGTCGGGGGTGAGAATCAAATCGGCAATCGGTTTAATCATGTTTGGCTCAGGATCCTTTCAATCAGGCCCGCGTTTCTGCGCGAGCTGTTTTTTTCGGCGGCGATAATGCCGCGAATCCGTCCGACCGCGGAGTCCACATCGTCGTTGACGACGAGGTAATCGTAACCGCGCGCCCGCTCCATTTCGCCGCGGGCCGCGGCGAGGCGCTTGCGGACGGTTCCGTCCGGCTCCGTCCCCCGCGACCGCAGGCGGCGCTCCAGTTCGGCGAGCGAGGGCGGAAGAATGAAGATGCCGACGGCGTCCGGCCGCTTCGCCTTCACCTGCGCGCCGCCCTGGACCTCGATCTCCAAAACGACGTCGAAGCCCTTCGAAGTCCAGTCGAGGATCGGGCGGAGCGGCGTGCCGTAACAGTTGCCGCAGTATTCCGCGTGTTCCAGCATTTCGCCGCTGCGGACCATTTCGAGGAACCGGTCCCGGGAAAGAAAACGGTATTCCCGGCCGTCCGCCTCTCCGGGCCGCGGGGCGCGCGTCGTTGCGGAAACGGACAGGCGGATCCGGGGATCGGTCTGCAAAAGTCGCTTGACCACCGTCCCTTTCCCCGCGCCGGAGGGACCGGAAAGGACCAGCAGCAATCCCTTATTCGTCATCCTCGTCGAGTTCCTCCTCGGAAATGTCGTCCCGGTCGTTCAGGCGGTTCGCCACCGTCTCCGGCTGCACGGCGGAGAGGATCACATGGTCGCTGTCGGTGATGATGACCGCGCGGGTCCTGCGCCCGTAAGTCGCGTCGATCAGGGAACCGTGCTCTTTGGCGTCCTGGATGATCCGCTTGATCGGCGCCGATTCGGGGCTGACGATCGCGACCAGCCGGTTGGCGGAAACCATGTTGCCAAAACCGATGTTGATGAGTTTCATAAAAATCTCCTTTTCGCCTGGGATTTTTATTCGATGTTCTGGACCTGCTCGCGGATCTTTTCGATTTCCGCTTTGATGTCCACGACCAGATGGGCAATTTCGGCGTCGACGCATTTGGATCCGATGGTATTCGCCTCGCGGTTCATTTCCTGCACGAGAAAATCGAGCTTCCGCCCGACCGCCTCGTCGGATTCCAGCAGGGAATGGAACTGCCGGATATGGCTGCGCAGGCGGACCGTCTCCTCCGTCACGGAAACCTTGTCCGCATAGATCGCGGCCTCGGTGAGGACCCTCTGCTCGTCTATGCTCGCGTCGGCCAGCATTTCGTGCAGGCGTTCGACCAGTTTTTGCCGGTACTCGTCCACCGTCTGCGGGGAACGCCGCTCCACGCGCGACACGAGCCCGAGGATCGTCCCGGTCCGCTTCAGAAAATCCTCTTTCAGATGCGCGCCCTCCGCCCGCCTCATGACGGAAAGCGAAGCGAACGCCTCCCGCGCGACCCCGCGCACGGCGTCCCAGACCGCCGCCTCGTCCTCCGGCGCGCGGCGGACCGTAAAAACATCGGGGCAGCGGGCGACGGTCGACACCGAAATATCGTCCCTAAGGCGGTAGCGGCTCTGCAGCTCGCGCAGCGCCGCCACATACCCGGCGGCCAGCGTATGGTCGACAAGGACGCGGGTGTCCGCGCTTTCCCTCGTTTCGATCGCGACGGCCACGTCGAGCTTGCCGCGGGAAATCTTCTCCTGGGCAAGCGCCTTGAGCTTCTCGTCCAAAAAACCGTATCCGCGGGTGATGCGGGAGGAATAATCAAAATACCGGTGGTTGACGGACCTGACCTCGACGGAAACGCTGCGCCCGTCCACGATTTTTTCGCTTCTTCCGAATCCGGTCATGCTCAGCGGCACTCATAATCATCTCACAATTCATCGTTCGGTTCCGTTTCTGATCCGGCCTCAAACAAGCCGCCGCGGGATTCAATCCTATTCTGATCCATTTTATCAGCTTTTCCTCCCGATTGTCAACTGCAACAAAGGAAATGTCCGCCTTCGGAAGGCGGACGTTCCGTTTGTTCAGACGGGATGGACCGCCGCCTGCCTGTCGGCGTGCTTCGCGTCGATCCCGTACTTCCTGGCGGCGCGCTTCTTGAAGAAATCCACCGCGACCTTCGGGAACTGGGCGTAGGAGAGGACGTCCTCCTCCTGCTCGGTCCATTCGGCGCATTCCCTGCGCAGATTTTCGAGCTCCGGTTTCAGAAGGTCGGCCGGGCGGCAGGTGATCCGCTTTCTGTCTCCGATGATCTTCTTCGCGAACGCATCGTCGATCGGGACGGGCGTCGTGCCGTATTTCCCGGCGACAAGGTCCTTAAACTCGTTCGTGCACATCTTGTAGCGTTCGCCGGTGATGACGTTGAACACGGCCTGCGTGCCGACGATCTGCGAGGTCGGCGTGACGAGCGGCGGGTAGCCGGCGTCCCTGCGCACGCGCGGCACTTCTTCCAGGACTTTTTCGAACTGGTCCGCCTTGCCGGCCTGCTTGAGCTGCGAAAGCAGGTTCGACAGCATCCCGCCCGGGACCTGATAGATCAGCGCCTTGGTGTTCGTCGCCAGCATCGACGGATCGAGCAGGCCGCTTTTAATGTATTTCGCGCGCAGCTTCATGAAATATTCCCGGATCTCGTTGAGCAGCACCAGATCGAGCCCGGTGTCGTACGGCGTGTCCCTGAGCGCCGCGACCATCGATTCGGTCGGGGTGTGGGAGGTGCCGAGCGCAAGCGGGGACATCGCGGTGTCCAGCCAGTCCACGCCGGCCTCGACCGCCTTGAGCTCGCACATGGAGGCGAGGCCGGAGGTGTAATGCGTGTGGAGCTGCACCGGAATCTTGACGGCGCCCTTGATCGCCTTCACAAGATCATAGGTCTTGTACGGCGTCAGCAGGGCGGCCATATCCTTGATGCAGATCGAATCCGCGCCTTCCTCCTCGATCCGCTTTGCATAATCGACATAGTATTTCTCGGTGAAAACCGGGCCGGTCGTGTAGGAGATGGCCACCTGGACATGGGCCTTTTCCTTCTTGGCCGCACGGATGGCGACGCGCAGGTTCTTGATGTCGTTGAGCGCGTCGAAAATACGGATGATGTCGATCCCGTTCGCGACGGAACGCTGCACGAAATATTCCAGCACGTCGTCGGCGTAGTGCCGGTAGCCGAGCATGTTCTGACCGCGGAACAGCATCTGGAGCTTCGTCTTCGGGCAGTTTTTGCGGATGATCCGCAGGCGCTCCCACGGATCCTCGTCCAGGAAGCGCAGGCAGGCGTCGAACGTCGCGCCGCCCCAGCACTCCAGCGAATGGAAGCCGACCTGGTCCAGCTTGCCGAGGATCGGCAGCATGTCCGAAAGCGGCATCCTGGTCGCGAGAAGGGACTGGTGCGCGTCGCGCAGCACGGTTTCGGTGATTCCGATTTTTTTCCCTGTCATCACAGCGCGCCCCCTCACTGAAGCGAAACGAGCGCGGCGCCGGCATCGACGCTGTCCCCTTTGCCCACGAGCACCGCCGCGATCTTCCCGTCGCGCGGAGCCATAATCTCGTTTTCCATCTTCATCGCCTCGAGGATGACGACGACCTCTCCCTTTTTCACGCTCTGGCCGGCGGAGACCTTCACGTCGACGATCGTTCCGGGCATCGGGCTGGGAACCGTTTCCGAGCCGGCCGGAGCGGCGGCGGGCTTCGGCGCCGCGGCCGCCGGCTGAGGTGCCGGAGCCGGGGCGGGAGCGAAAACCGTGGCGGGAGCGGAAGCCGGGGCGGGAGCCGCAGCGGCGGGAACCGCCGGTTTCGGCGCCGCGGCCGGGACGGGCGACGCGGATGCGCCGACTTCTTCCACCTGAACGTCGTAAGACACGCCGTTTACCGTAATTTTTAGATTTTTCATTCTAGTTTTATCCCCCTTGTCCTTCGTCTGATCAAAGCTGAATATTGGCATGTTTTTTCGGCAGCGTGGAAACCCGTTTTCCGCCGAGCATATCCAGCCCGGCCAAAAGCGCCGCACGGGTCCGTTCCGGTTCGACGACCGCCTCCACGGCCCCTTCGGCGGCGGCCTTTTCGGCGCAGGCTTCGGTCGCCCGGTACTCGTCGATCAGTTTTTTGCGGTCCTCCACAGGATTTGCCGAACCCGCGAGGCGGTCGTTCCAAAGGAAAATCGCCGCCGTTTCCGGCGCGATCGCCGAAACGGTCGCGCCCGGCCACGCCAGCGCGAGATCGGAACCGGCCCCGCGGCCGATCACCGCAATGTAAACCGGGCCGCAGGCCCTGCCGGTCACGACGGCGATCTTCGGCGCCGTCGCTTCGGAATAGGCGCTGGAAAGTTTCGAGGCTTCCCGCAGCGAAGAAAAGTGCTCCGCGTCGACGAACGTGACGGCCGGGATGGAAAATGAATCGCAGAAACGGAGGAAGCGGGCGGCCTTCGAACAGGAATCCGCGTCGATCACGCCGGAAAGGGCGATGAGGCCCGTCACGGTGCCGCCGACGCGCCCCAGGCCGGTGGAAGCGGAGGGGCCGAACGATTCGCCGAGCTCAAGAAAATCCCCGACGTCGCAGACGGAGAGGAGCGCCTCCCGCGCGGAAACGTTCCCGGAAGCGGCGGATCCAGCGGCCTTCCCGGCTTCGAACACCCGCGGAACGGACAGATTGTTGGAGGGCAGCATCGAAACCAGCTTTTTCACGGCTTCCACCGCCTCCGCTTCGCTTTTTGCCGCAAGGTGGCACACGCCGAGCTCCGCGGCTTCCCGGGGAGAACCTCCCTCCCCGTTCGTCGCGACGGTCAGTTCGCCCTTGTCCGACATCACGACGAAATCCGCGCCGGCCGCGATCATCGCGGAGGTCCCCGTACAGGGGCCGAGCACCAGCGAAATCTGCGGCACGACGCCCGAAAGGTTGTTCGCGCGCAGCAGGATCTCGCCGTACGCGGCAAGCATGTCCCCGCCCTCGTTCAGTCTTCCCCCGTTCGAATCGTAGATCCCGACGAGCGGCGCCCCGGTCTTGAGCGCGAGATCGTAGAGTTTTCCGATCTTCAAAGCCTGCGCCTTCGACATCGCGCCGCCTCCGGCGTCGGGGTTCTGGGAAAAAACATAAACCGGGCAGCCGTCCACCGTGCCGCCGCCCGCCACGGCTTCGGCGTAACCGTCCCCGGATTTCAGCCATCCGTCGATTTCATGAAAACTTCCCTCGTCCAAAAGCGAGAGAACCCTGCCATAGCCTTTCGTCTTTTTCAGGGAGACGCGGTCCTCTGAAATGCAATCGGCATTTTTCATTGCCATTTCCCTTCATTCCTCCATTACAGAAAACATCTCATTCAATCAATCCTATGGAATTTATGGTTATTATAAACGATTGTGGAAAAATTACAAGAAACCGGCAAGCAATAAGCCCCATTAAATTGGACTTTTTCCGTATTTTTTCTGTTTTTCGCCGTGTTTTTGCGGTCTTCCGCCCGTCCGAAGCGCGGGAGGACGCAGGGAGGCGCCGGCCTCCGAACGCAGCCGGCGGATTTCCTCCGGCGTGAGCGGCCGCCATTTTCCCGGCGCCAGCATCCCGAGTTTTAAGGACCCCACGGCCGTTCGGCGCAGCCGCGCGACCTCGAGTCCGAGCTGCTCGCACATTTTCCGGATCTCCCGGTTTCTTCCCTCCCGCAGCACGATCTCCAGCACGACCCGGCCGGGTTCCTGCGAAAGGACGCGCACCCGCGCCGGCGCGGTTTTCCGCCCGTCGATCACCATGCCGGTTTCGATGGCGGCAAGCTGTTCCTCCGCGACGCCGGGCCGCACCGTGACGCGGTAGACCTTCGGCACGCGGCGGGACGGGTGCGTCATCGCGTTGGCAAATTCGCCGTCGTTCGTCATCAGGAGAAGGCCTTCCGACTCCCGGTCGAGGCGGCCGACCGGAAACACGCGCTCCGGCACGCCGCGCACCAGCTCCGCGACGCACCTGCGGTCCATCTCGTCGTTCATGGTCGTAATGACCCCGCGCGGCTTGTGGAGCATCAGATAGACCTTTTCTTCCCGCGCCGCCAGCGGCCTGCCGTCGACGGCGACCCGGTCGCTTTCGGGATCCGCCCGGTCGCCGAGGCCGGCGGCCGAGCCGTTGACGGACACGCGGCCCGCGAGGATCAGTTCCTCGGCCTTCCTGCGCGAAGCGACGCCGGCCTGAGAAAGCAGTTTTTGCAGCCTGATTTTTTCACCCAACCGATTCATTCATCCCCCGGACCGGAACAGCGGGCGGATCCGGTCCCATATTTTTTGAAAAAAATTCTTTTTCCCTTCCGGCCGGCCGACGGCTCCGGCGGCGGAAAGCTCCGTCGAGGCGACCGTTCCCCGCGCATTCGAATAGCGGATCCGCCCGAGGACCTGTCCTTTTGAAACCGGCGCATAGACGAACGGCGGGAGCTCGACCGTGCGGCGCATTCCCTGCGCGTCCTCCGCGGGAAGGACGGCCGTCCCGCCGTTCGAACCGGTCACCGGGACGCCGGCGAGCGCCCCGCCGACCACCGGCAGCGAGGCCGCGTAATCCGAATCGTCGAAACAGACGGAAGTCAGCCTCGAAAAGCCGTAGTCCAGCAGCTTTTCGTGGTCCCGCCAGTCGTCCGGATCGCTGAGCGTCACGGAGATCAGACGCACGCCGTTCCGCTGCGCGGCCGAAACCAGACAGCGCCCCGATTTTTTGGTGTAACCCGTCTTGACGCCGATGCATCCGGAATACATCCCCAGAAGTTTGTTGTGGTTTGTGTACGTCACCGTGCGCACCGGCTGAAGAAAGCGCACCCGCATCTTCCGCCGGGACACGATCTGCGAAAAAACGGGGTTTTTCATCGCCGCCGCCGTCAGAATCGCAAGGTCGTACGCGGACGAATAATGCCGGTCGTCGTCGAGCCCGGACGGGGTGACGTAATGCGTGTCCCCAAGGCCGAGCGCCTTCGCCTTTCGATTCATCAAAAGCGCGAACGAACCGACCGAGCCGCCGACGGCGATTGCCGCGGCAGTCGCCGCGTCGTTGCCGGAGGCCAGGAGCATCCCTTCCGCAAGGGAGGTCAGCGTGAGCCGGTCGCCGGCCTTCAGGCCCATCGAAGAGCCCTCAACCCGAACCATTTCCGGCGTGACCAGCACCGTGCGGTCGTTCCGCGCGGCGGCTTCCAGCGTGAGCAGCGCCGTCATGATCTTCGTCGTGCTCGCGATCGGCAGCCTGTCGTGCGGATTTTTTTCGTAAAGGACATACTTTCCGTCCGCGCTGGCGACGACCGCGGATTTTGCGGAAATCCCCGGCGCGGCGTCCGCCGAGGCGAAACAGGGAAAAGCCGTCGCGCAAGCGGCGGCAAGCAACAGGGAAATCGCTCTTTTCATCAAATCAACCACCTGCCGGTTCATTTATATGCAGGCGGCCGGCGGGATACGATTAGTTTTCCGGGTCTCCCGCACCCGCGTCCGCAGGCGCGGCCGGTTCCTTCTTCGCCTTTTTCCCGTCTTTTTTGAAAAGAGAGGAGATCTTGTCCACCATCTCCGGGGCAAGCTCGATGATCCGATCCGCCGAGGTGTTGCCCGGATCGACCCGCAGGAGCTTGACGTTCCCGCCGGAAATCGTCAGAAACGCGACCGGATTGATCGTTACGCCCGCGCCGGTCCCCCCGCCGAACAGCTGTTTTTCCGGGGTTTTCGACGGGATGTCGGAACCGCCGGAAGCGAACCCGTAGCTGATTTTGGAAATCGGGACGATCACCGTGCCGTCGGGGGACGTAATCGGATCGCCGACGATGGAATTCACATCCACCATCTCTTTGATCTTTTCAAGCGTCGTATCCATCATGCCTTCAATCGGATGGTCCGCCATTGTAAAGCACCGCCTTTTTTTGCCGATCCGTCGGATCGGATTGTTTTTTGGATTTCAGATAGAGTCTGCCAAAGCCGATCAGCGCCGAAAGCCCCGCCATGATCAGGAAAAACAGCCGGACCCGCGCGCGGACCCGGAAGCGGACGGCGCTTTCCCCGCCCTGGAAATCCGGCGTGACGCGCACATGCGGGCGCCTGCATTTCACCGCGGACAGCAGCGCGCCGAACGCCGTCGAAACGGCGCCGCAGGTTTCCGCGTAGCGGAGCGCGACCTGCGCCGCGTCTTCTCCGCCGACCGAGAGCTCCACGGAAAGCCGGTCGACGACCAGGTGGGAAAACAGTTTTTTCGCGCTCCCGAGAGCGACGCGCGCGGCTTCGCCAACAAGCTCCAGAAAGCCGGACAGCCCGTTCTTCCGCAGCAGGTCCCGAACGCGGAACGGTTTCTTCTTCGCCGCTTTTCCGGGCTTTTGCTTTTTTGCCTTCCGCTCCGGGCGCGGGCAGACCCGGTAGCGCACGAACAGATACCGGATCTGCAGGAAAAATTCGTCCCCGGCGTAGGAAGCCTCCGCCCTGACGGAACAAAACTGCAGGAACGCGGACAGGAGGGTCATCCCGATCATGAAGGTCCACGCGTTCATACGGCCGTTCCTTCCTCCCGCTTCGGCTCTTCTTTGCCTTCGGTCCCGCCCGGCCGCGGCGCGGTGTCCTCCGGCTTCGGGAGTTCGTCAAGCGAGGAAATCCCAAGGCACCGCAGAAAATCGGAGGTCGTTCCGTACAGGAGCGGCCGGCCCGGAAGCTCCAGCCGGCCCCGCTCCTCCACAAGCCCTTTCGCGACGAGCCCGGCGAGGACGGCGGAGCAGTCCACCCCACGGACCTGCTCGACGAACGCCTTCGTAACCGGCTGGTTGTACGCCACGACCGCGAGGACCTCCAGCGCCGCCTGCGTCAGGGGCGTATTGCGCCGGATTTCCAGCGCGGCGCGGACGGAGGCGGCGTACTCCGGGTTCGTGCACATCTGGTATCCGCTTTCCAGCCGGACGATGCGCAGACCCCCGTGTTCGGAGCGGTAGCGGTCCGCGAGGTTGCCCATCAGTTTTCCGGCCGTCGCCCGGTCGATCCGGAGCGCCTGCGCGACGCGGTCCAAGGACACGGCCTCGCCGCTCGCGAACAGGATCGCCTCCATCGCCCCCTGGAGCCTGTCAATTTCCATGTCCGCCACCTCCGTTTGTCAATGTCACCACGGGATCCCCGTCCCCTTCGACGCGGATGCGCCGTCCCTTGACGAGTTCCAGCACCGCAAGGAACGTCGCCACCCGCTCGGAGCGCTCCCGGATGCCGTCGAACAGGGCGGCATAGCGCTCGGCGCTTTTCCGCCGCAGCCGGCGCAGCACGAAAAAAATCCGGGACGAAACGGAAACCGGCCGGTGGGAAACGAGGGCGGAGAACGCTTCGCGGGGAGGCGGAAGAAACCGCCTGCCGCGGCCCGCCGCGCTGCGGTAAGCCGCAAGCAGCTCCCGCGGGGAATGATGCCGCCGATAGCTGCGGTCCGGCTCGATTTCCTCCGGCGCGCGGGTGAAGGAATCAAAGCTCAGATGTTCTCCGATCAGCGCCGCCGCGCGCTTGCATTCCCGGTATCCGACGAGCTGGCCGCTCAGCTCCCGTTTGAGCTGCTCGGCCTCCTCGTGCCGCGGCAGAAGCGAAACGGTCTTGATATAGACGAGCTTCGCCGCCATTTCGAGGAATTCGCTGGCAACGTCCATGTTCTGCTCCCGCATCGCGCCGATCTGCTCCAAATACTGGCCGACAAGCTCCGTGATCCGGATATCGAGGATATCCAGCTTGTTTTTGGCAATCAGCGTCAGAAGCAGGTCGAGCGGTCCCTCGAACGTTTCCAGTTTATAACATATCTTTTCCATTTTCCGCCGGTTTATTTAAAGCAGCCCGAAAAGACGGTACGGAAGACGCGCGAGCCAGTCCACGCCGCCCAGGCACAGATTTTCCAGGAACCAGATCGGCCCGTCCAGCCAGCCGCCGAACAGCACGAAAAAAGCGATGATGACGATGACGTTCTGGTACCGGTAATAATTGTAAAGCGTCCGGTCGGACAGAAACGCGCCGAGGATCTTGGACCCGTCGAGCGGCGGGATCGGCAGCAGGTTGAAGACCGCCAGCGCAACGTTGATGATGACGTAAGACTGGAAAAAAATCCGGATGAAATCCGGAAGCACCCCCGCCGCGATCATAATGCCGTAATAGACGATCGCGCCGGCCAGCGCGGCGAGAAAATTGGAAAGCGGGCCCGCAAACGCGGTGATCGCCGTATCCCGCTTCGGATTTTTGAAATAGCGCGAATCGATCGGCACGGGCTTCGCCCATCCGAAGCCGAACAGGAGCAGGAACAGCGCCCCGATCGGATCGAAGCTGGCGAGCGGGTTCATGGTCAGACGGCCGCTGACCTGCGCCGTCCTGTCCCCCAGCCTGAGGGCCGCCCAGCCGTGGGCGAATTCGTGCAGAGGCAGGATGCAGAAAATGATGAACAGCGTCGCCAGAATCTGGGAAATCACCTGGCCGAAATCGACGGATCCGCCGGAAAACAGGCTTCGTATCATTTCGCCTAACATAAACATTCTCCTTCATTTGCTGGTTATGATTATAATACGGGAGGAAGCAAAAGGCAAGCAAACCGCCGATTTTCGGCCAAAGGCGCGCGGCTCCGCCTTTTTCGGTGAAAAGGAGGGAAAAGCCTTGCAATTTCCGGATCAATCTGATATGATAATAATGTTGTGACCAAAAGCCCTTTAAAGGAGGTGCAGACCCATGGCAAAATGTGAAATCTGCGGCAAGGATATTGCTTTCGGCGCACAGGTATCCCATTCGCACAGGCGTTCCGGCCGTTCCTGGAAACCCAATGTGATGCGTGTCAAAGCAATCGTAAACGGTTCCCCCAAACGAATTTACGCCTGCACCCGCTGCCTGCGTTCCGGCAAAGTGACCCGCGCCGTCTGACACGCGTCTGTTTTTCAAAATAGAAAGCCAAAAGGAACCCGAAAAAAGGGTTCCTTTTTCTATTGCCGTTTTTCGCCGCGCTCCCGGATCAGGAAACGGATCGGCGTCCCCTCGAATCCGAACGTGTCGCGGATGCTGTTTTCGAGAAAGCGCTGGTAGGAAAAATGGAACAATTGTTTGGAATTGACGAAGAAAATAAAGGTGGGCGGCTTCGCGGAAGCCTGCGTCAGATAGTAGATCTTCAGTCTGCGCCCCTTGTCGGTCGGCGGCTGGACGCGCGCGACGGCCTGCGCGAGCACGTCGTTGAGCACGCCGGTTGCAATCCGTTTGGCGTGGGAGGCGGCCGCGTCCCGGATCGCCTCGAACAGGCGGTCGACGCGCTGGCCGGTCTTTGCAGAAACAAACAGGATCTTCGCATAGGGCATGAACGAAAAGTCTTCCCGCAGTTTCTTTTCATAGGCGGCGAGGGTGTGCCCGTTCTTTTCGACCGCATCCCATTTGTTCACGGCGATCACGCAGCCCCTGCCGGCCTCCAGGGTCATGCCGGCCACCTTGGAATCCTGTTCCGTAAAACCGACGGTCCCGTCGACCATGACGACGCAGACGTCGGCGCGCTCCACGGCCATCCGCGCGCGGAGCATGCTGTACCGCTCGATGCTGCCCTCCACCCTGCTCTTGCGCCTCAGGCCCGCGGTGTCGATCAGCAGAAAGCGCCCGAAGCCGTTTTCCACCTCGATGTCCACCGCGTCGCGCGTTGTGCCCGCCACGTCGGAGACAATGCAGCGCTCCTCCCCCGCGATCCGGTTGACCAGCGAGGATTTTCCCACGTTCGGCTTGCCGACGACGGCGACGCGGATCACTTCCCGCGAAGCGTCCCCGTCCTCCGCGGCGGGCAGATGCCCGACGATGCGATCGAGCAGATCCCCCGTGCCGTGGCCGTGCACGGACGAAACCCCCACCGGATCGCCGAGGCCGAGCTTGTAAAATTCGTAAAACTCCGCGGGCGGTTCCCCGATGGAATCGCATTTGTTGACGCAGAGAACGACCGGTTTGCCGCTTTTCATCAGCATCGCCGCGATCTCCTCGTCCGCCGCGACGGGTCCTGCGCGCAGGTCGGTCACAAGGACGACGACGTCTGCCGTTTCGATCGCGAGCTGCGCCTGCGCGCGCGTCCGGGCGAGGATCTCGTCCCCGCCCGGCTCGATGCCGCCGGTGTCCACCAGGGAAAACCGGCGGGACCCCCACTCGCACTCGGCGTAGATCCGGTCCCGGGTCACGCCGGGCGTGTCGTCCACAATCGAAAGCCGCCTGCCCGCCAGCTTGTTGAACAGCGTCGATTTACCGACGTTCGGCCGCCCGACGATCGCGACCACCGGTATTGCCATTTCGATCCATCCTCCCTGCCGCCCCTTTTTTCTTCCGCTTCGGTCCGGGGCGCAACTGACGTTTCCCGCTGCGGTCAAAACGGCCGCGTCCGGGTAAAAAAGAAGAGAAGGATTGCTCCTTCTCTCAGGCCGCCGGACATGCCCGGCGGCCTGTATGTCTTTTGGACATACCTTACGCTTCCTTTTTGATCACTTGCCTGCCGTTATAGTAACCGCAGTTTCCGCACACTCTGTGCGGGACCATCAGTTCCCCGCATTTCGGGCATTTGACCAGAGCGGGCGCGCTCATCTTCCAAACGTTGGAACGCCTTTTATTCTGTCTGGCGCTCGACTGTTTTCTCTTTGGTACCGCCATCCTCAGCACCTCCTTACCGAACGATTAGTGAATCAGTTTTCCCAGAACCTCCAGCCGGGGATCCGCGGGATGCCCGTCACAGCCACAGGGTCCTTCGTTCAGGTTTTTCCCGCAGACCGGGCACAGGCCCTTGCAGTCCTCTCTGCACAGGAACTTGGTCGGAAGTTCCAGCAGAATGTCCTCCCGCATCAGCTCGTCCAAATCCAGCTTTTCATCCCGGACTTCGATCAGCCGGCCGTCGTCCTCCCGGTTTTCGAGGGAACGGACCAGCACATGGGAAAAAGCATAACGGTAATGCCTGTCGATCGGCTCCGCACAGCGGTCGCAGGGAATCGAAAAATCGAACGACACCTTGGCCTTCAGATCGGCGGAACCCTTCCGGCCCCTGACCTCTCCCCTGACTCTCACCGGGGAAACGAACGGGAAAAAACCGTTGAGGCCGGTGGACGACAGGTCCATACTGTAATCGAATGAGCAGCTTTCGCTTTCCTCAGAAAAGATTTTTTTAAGATCCAGAAGCATACTCCACCTCGGCGTTACAGTCATTTATTATAAAGAGCTTTCCCCGCTTTGTCAACAAAAATTTGCCCGAGGCCCCGTTCCCGGCAAAAAATCTGCCGAAGCAGCGCACGCTCCGGCAGATTTTCCCGGCGGGGTTCCGGAGGCGTCACTCGACCGAGGACACCACCTTGATCGACTCCGGAAGAAGGGCCTTTTCGGCGGAAATGAGCAGCGTGATCTTCACATCCGCCAAGGACGAAAGGGCTTCCATTTTTTCGACAAAGGAGGCGAGACTGTTCATGTCCTGCCCGATGATCTTCAGCGTGGAATCGACAAAGATATCCGTCACGTCGTAATTGCCGGCGCAGATCCCGCACAGAAATCCGCCGAGCGCGTCGGCGCCCTGGATTCCGTACGCGTCGATATCGATGAGCCGGGCGTCGTGGGAAATGTCATAGGTGAGCTTGTTGCCCTTTTCGATCACGACGACATTGCCGCTGGACTGGGAGACCGCCTCGTTCGCACTCTCGATCAGCTTTTTGGTTTTCCCGGATCCCTTTTTCCCTGCGATTACATGAATCATTTTGTGCTCCTCCTAGATCATATTTTTCCGTCCCCGGCGAAAAAGCCTTTACGGTTTTTTCAACCGGGCCTCCAAAGCGGCTTTTTCGCCCGCGTGGCCCGGCTTGCCCAAAAGGGCGAACATGTTTTTCTTGTAGCTCTCCACCCCGGGCTGATCGAACGGATTGATGCCCAGCAGATAGCCGGAAACGGCAATGGCATATTCGAAGAAATAAATCAGCGCGCCCAGCGAATCCTCCGAAAAATCCGGAACGCGGAGCACGATGTTCGGCACGCCCCCGTCCGTATGCGCAAGCACGGTCCCCTCGAACGCCTTGAGGTTGACCGAGGAAAGCGTCTTTCCGGCGAGGAAATTGAGCCCGTCGGCGTTTCCCTTTTCCTCGCCGACGACAAGGTCGGAGGCGGGCCTGTCGAACAGGACGACGGTTTCAAACAGATTCCGCCTGCCCTGCTGAATATACTGGCCCATCGAATGCAGGTCGGTTGAAAAGATGACGGAGGCCGGGAACAGACCCTTGCCCGCCTTGCCCTCGCTTTCGCCGCAGAGCTGCTTCCACCATTCGCACATCATCCGGAAGCGGGGCTCGTAGCCGACGAGAATCTCGGTTTCCTTTCCTTTGCGGGACAGGATGTTCCGCGCCGCCGCATAGAGACAGGGGGCGCAGGAGGACGGCTCCCCGGAAAGCGCCGCGCGTTCCCGCGCCGCGCCCCGAAGCAGGGCGCCGATGTCCGCGCCGGCCACGGCGATCGGCAGCAGGCCGACCGCCGTCAGGACCGAATACCGGCCGCCGACGTCGTCCGGAATGACAAAGGTTTCGAAGCCTTGCCGGTCGGCCATCTCCTTTAACGTGCCGCGGGCGCGGTCCGTCGTGCAATAAATGCGCGCGGCCGCGCCCTTCGGTCCGTATTTTTTCTCAAGCAGGCTGCGGAAGACGCGGAAGGCGACCGCGGACTCCGTGGTGGTGCCGGATTTGGAAATGACATTGATGGAAAAGTCCCTGTTTTCGCACAGCGAAAGGATTTCGGAAAGCGACGAGGGGCTCAGGCTGTTGCCCGCGAAATAAATCTCCGGCCCCGTCTTTTTCAGCAGATTGCGGTTCGGCGACTGCAAAAATTCAATCGCCGCGCGCGCGCCGAGATAGGAACCGCCGATGCCGATCACGACGAAAACCTCGGAGTCGGAGCGGATTTTTTCCGCGGCCTTCCCGATGCGGGCGAACTCCCCGCGGTCATACCGTTCGGGAAGGCGGACCCAGCCGAGGAAATCGCCGCCGAGTCCGGTGCCGTTCTCAAGGGTTTCCCGCGCAAGGCGCGCCTGGGGAGCAATCGCCGTGAATTCGTCCTCGCCGACAAAGCCGGAAAGATACTGCAGATCGATTTGAACAGACATTTCTTTCCCTCCTGCCCAATTTGCAATTCCTGCATCTTTATTTTACAATAGGCGGGCCCCGTTTGCAAGGAGGAAGCTCAGGATTCAGGAAAAATTCAAATTTACGGATCCATCAGGACCAGGCGGAGCAGCCGGAAAAACGCGGAGGAAAACGTGATGGACTCCACCGCCTGCTTGGCGCGGATCTCCGATTCCTTCAGGACCTCTCCGCCGAGCGAATAGGTGATCTTGCCGAGCACCTGCCCTTTCCGCACCGGCGCGCGGACTTTGCCGTTTACGGAAACCTTGGACTCGACCTGTCCCGCCTTCCCCTTCGGGACCAGCAGGCTTTCCCCGGCGTTCACGGTCGTTTCAACGTTGGAAGACATGCCGTTCTCCACGACGACGGGGGCTTTCGCCTCCCCCGGCACCTGCGCGTTGACGACGGACCAGTTCGCAAAACCGTAGTCGAGCAGGGTGGAGGCGGATTTGAACCGGTCGGAGGTGCTGGAGCTGCCGAGAACGACCGCGATCAGGCTGACGCCGTCGCGCTCCGCGGTCGCGGAGATGCAGCTCCCCGCTTTGCCCGTCGTCCCGGTCTTGAGGCCCGTGATCCCCTTGTAGCTCTTGAGCAGCTTATTCGTGTTGACAAGCTGCGTCTTTCCGTCCCGCACATGGTCCATCCAGACTTTGGTGTAATCGAAGATCTTCGTGTGCCTGATCAGCTCCTGCGACATCAGCGCGACGTCGTAGGCGGACGTGACGTGCCCGTCCTCGTCGAGTCCGTTGACGTTTTTGAACACGGTGTCCTTCATCCCGAGTTCCTTCGCCCGCTGGTTCATCTGGAGGACGAATTCGTCCTCGCTGCCCGAAACGTATTCGGCGAGCGCCACCGCCGCGTCGTTTGCGCTTGCGATCACCGTCGCCTTGAGCATATCGTTCACCGTCATGCTCTCGCCCGGTTCCAGCCAGATGTCGGAGCCTCCCATCGAAGCGGCGTGTTCGCTCGCCGTAACGGTGTCGCTCAGGCCGATCTTTCCGGAATCCAGCGCCTCCATCACAAGCAGCAGCGTCATCACCTTCGTGATCGAAGCGCATGCGCGCTTCTCATGGTCCTGCTTTTCATACAGGAGCTTTCCGGTCTGGGCTTCCATCAGCACGGCGGAAGGAGCCGCGACCTCCTCCTTGGACAGCGCAGACGCCCGGAACGGAAAGCAAAAAGCCACGGACAGCCCCGCAAGCAGGAAAGCCGCCAGTTTTTTCAGTCCCATTTCCAGCACCTCCTCTTTCTACCTCATTATTTATATGCCGGGCGGGGAGGTTCTATCCATGAAAAATGAGAGCCGGTTCCGGCTCTCATCCGCAATTTTTTCATCGTCTCACCGGGATCCCCCGGAACGCGAGATAGGCTTTCAGCTCCGGGATCCTCACCTCTCCGAAATGGAACAGCGAGGCCGCCAGAACGGCGTCCGCCCGTCCTTTGGCAAACGCTTCGTAAAAATGCTCCGGTTTTCCGGCTCCGCCGGAGGCGATCACCGGGATCGGCACCCCGGACGCGACGGCGGCGGTCAGTTCGAGGTCGTAACCGTTTTTCATCCCGTCGCAGTCCATGCTGGTCAGAAGGATCTCCCCGGCGCCGCGCCGCGCCGCCTCCTTCGCCCAGCGGACGGCGTCGAGGCCCGTGTCGATCCTCCCGCCGTTGCGGTAGACCGTCCAGCCGCCGGCCGGCCGGCGCTTCGCGTCGATCGCGCAGACGACGCACTGACTGCCGAACTTTTCGGCGGCGGCGGTCAGCAGACCGGGGTTCAGGAGCGCGGCGGAGTTGACGGAAACCTTGTCCGCGCCGGCGCGCAGCAGCGCGGTGAAATCCTCCACCGTGCGGATCCCGCCGCCGACGGTGAACGGAATGAAAATGCGTTCCGCGACCCGCTCCACCATGCCGATCACGATGTTCCTCGCGTCGGAGGAGGCGGTGATGTCGAGAAAGACGAGCTCGTCCGCGCCCTGCCGGTCGTATTCCTGCGCGGCCTCCACCGGATCCCCGGCGTCGCGCAGATCGACAAATTCCGTTCCCTTGACGACGCGCCCGTTCTTGACGTCCAGACAGGGAATGATTCGTTTCGCATACACGGCTTATCCCTCCGATCCCGACAGGGACGCAAAATTTTCGAGCATGCGAAGGCCGGCGGCCCCGCTTTTTTCCGGGTGGAACTGGGTCGCGAAAAGGTGCCCGCGCCGCACCGAGGCGTCGAATTCGATCCCGTACTCCGCGGTCGCGGTCACGGCCGCGCGGTCGGCGGCCTTCAGGTAATAGGAATGGACAAAATAGACGTAGGGCGTTTCGCCGGTCCCGGCAAACAGCCCGCCGCGCTCCCTGACGTTCAGGCTGTTCCAGCCGACGTGGGGGACCTTGAGGCCGGGAGTTTCCGGAAAGCGGAGAATCTTCCCGGGAAGGACGCAAAGGCCGCGCACCCCCGGCGATTCCCCGCTGCACTCGAACAGGAGCTGCATCCCGAGGCAGATGCCGAGAAACGGCCGCCCGGAGCGGATGAAATCGAGAGTCGGACCGACCAGCCCGGAACGTTCCAGACAGCGCATCGCGTCCCCGAACGCGCCGACCCCGGGCAGGACGGCCGCCTCCGCCCCTTTCAGCCGCTCCGGGTCTTTTGTGACGGAAACCTCGCAGCCGATGTACCGGAACGCCTTGACGACGCTCTGCAGATTTCCCGCCCCGTAATCGATCACCGCAATCATAAGACACCCTCCCGCTTTTCTGTGGTAACTCATTCTAGCACGAAAGCGCCCAAAACGCAAACCGTCACGGCATTGACAACGCCGTCCAATCGAGGTATTCTAAATTTTGTATAGAACAAAACATACAAAGCCGGGGGATCTCAGGGATGGATTATTTTTCGCTGTGCGGCATCGGGCTCGGACTCGCGATGGACGCGTTCGCCGTCAGCATCACGAACGGGGCGCTCGTCAGGCGGGCGACCGTGAAGTTTGCTTTCAAACTCGCGTTCTTCTTCGGGCTGTTCCAGTCCGTCATGCCGCTGTGCGGATGGCTGATCGGCAAGGCGGGCGAGGCTTTCATCAGCGCCGTGGACCACTGGGTCGCGCTGTTCCTTCTGGGCTACATCGGGATCAACATGATCGTGCAGGCGCATCAAAACCAAAAGAACGGGCTGACCCGCCGCATGCGGGACGACATCCGCCCGAAGGCCCTGATGACGCTCGCGGTCGCGACCAGCATCGACGCGCTGGCCACCGGAATCATTTTGCCCACCGCGGTCGGCGCCCTGAGCGTACCGCTGATGGGGGTTTCCGTGCTGATCATCGGCCTGATCACCTTCACCGTCTGCTTTGCGGGCGTCTTCATCGGCCAAAGGTTCGGGGCGCTCCTGTCCCGCCGCGCCGAAACCTTCGGCGGCGCCGTGCTGACCGGAATCGGGGTCAAGATCTTCATCGACCACATGTTTCTGTAACGCCGTACGCCGCGGCGATGGTCCGGGCCCGCCGCGCCACCTGTACGCGGAGCGTCTCCGGCGCAAGCACGGTGATCCGGTCCCCGAACTGCAGCAGCCATTCCACAAGGCCCTCACCCGCGTAGACGGCGGCTTTCACGGTAAAAAATCCGCCGTCCCGGCCGCGGATGCGCAGCCGGGAGCCGAATTTGTCCAGGAGCGGATCGAGCGCCGATTCGGCGCAGCGGAGCTCCACCGTCCGCCTTTCGCCGTGGTGCAGATGAAAGGTCTTGGCCGCGTAGTCCGCCGCGTCGAAAAAATCCCGGTAATCGCTGACCTCTGAAAACGGGCGCGCGTCCTGCGGCGTCGCCTCGGCGCGCCGGATGCGGTCGAGGCGCCAGACGCTCACGCTGTCGTATTTTTCGTAGTTGCCGGCGACGTAGTATTTGTCGCTGTCCCAGATCAGCGCATAGGGGCTGATGACGAATCTTCTCCCCCCGTCCCGCACGATCCGGTTGCCCGCGATCGCGTTGTGGTGGTAGAAAAAGGAGATCTTTTTCTTCTGCGCGACGGCGCGTCCGATCGTGTCGATGCTGTAATAGATCTCTTCGTTGTCGAACTTCGGGCGCGCCTCCACATGGGCCTGTCCCGCCGTTTCTCGCGCCTGATGTTCGCTCAGAAGACCGCGGAGTTTTTCCGTCAGCTCCGCGGTCTTCTTTTCCGTGATGAACGGCGCGGCCCGCACGGCGTCGATCAAAAGCCGCACCTCCGGCAGCTCGAAATCGCGCGAAGCGAGGAAAAAGCCCGCCCTCGGCCGCCGCGTGAACAAAAGGTCCGCCCCGTGCGCCCGCAAGGCGGCAAGGTCCCGGTAGATCGTCTTTCTCCCGGCGGGGATCCCCCGCTCCCCAAGCAGTTTTGCGAGCTCTTCGGCGGAAAGCGGATGGCCCTCGTCCGTCAGGCGGACCAGCAGCTTCCAAAGCGCGAGGATCCGGATTCTTCCGGCATCGTTTTCCGGCATCGCCGGCATCTCCTTCCCCGTGCGCGGCGGGACAAGGGATTTCCCCCGCCGCACGATTTTAAACGACGGGCAGGCCGCGGAAAAAGCCCTCCGCGGCCTGCCGAAAGGACGGTTCCTGCGAACCGATCCTATTTTTTCGCGGCTTGTTCGGCGACTTCCGCGATATGGGAGGCGCAGAGGCCGAATTCCTCCAGCAGATCCGCCGCGGGTCCGGAATGGCCGAACGTGTCGTTGACGCCGATTTTCACGACCGGCGCGGGATATTCCGTACTCAGGACGGAGCAGACCGCGTCCCCGAGACCGCCGATCACGTTGTGCTCCTCGACGGTGACGATCTTTCCGGTCTCCTTCGCCGCCTTCACGATCAGTTCCCGGTCGATCGGCTTGATCGTGTGGATGTTGAGGATCCTCGCGTCGATCCCCCGCCGCTTCAGCAGCTCCGCCGCCTCGAGCGCGCGCGAAACCATCAGGCCCGTCGCGACGACCGTCACGTCCCCGCCGCCGCGGAGCGTGACGCCGCGGCCGAGCTCGAACCGGTAGTCGTCCGCGTTGTTGAAGCTCTCGACCGCGAGGCGGGAGAGGCGCAGATAAACCGGGCCGTCGTGCTCCGCCGCCGCGCGGACCGCCGCAAGCGTTTCGTAGTGGTCGGAGGGGCTGATGACCGTCATGCCCGGCAGCGAGCGCATCAGCGCGATGTCCTCCAGGCACTGGTGGGTCGCGCCGTCCTCGCCGACCGAGATGCCGGCGTGCGTGCCGACCACCTTCACGTTCAGGTGGGGGTAGCAGATCGAATTGCGCACCTGCTCGAACGCGCGCCCGGCCGCAAACATCGCGAACGTGGTCGCGAACGGGATCTTCCCGCAGGTCGCGAGCCCGGCGGCGACGCCCATCATGTTGGATTCCGCGATGCCGCAGTCGACGAAGCGCCCGGGGTATTTTTTCCTGAAAAAGGCCGTTTTCGTCGCTTCCGAAAGGTCGGCGTCCAGCACCACGATCTGCGGGAATTCGTCCCCGAGCTCAGAAAGCGCCAGGCCGTAGCTTTCGCGCGTCGCTTTTTTGACCGCTTCCGCCATTTTATTCCGCCTCCAGTCCGGCAAGGGTCTGCCTGAGTTCCCGCACGGCCGTTTCGTACTGCTCGCCGTTCGGCGCCTTGCCGTGCCAGCCGGCCACGTTCTCCATATAGGAGACCCCCTTGCCCTTGACGGTCCGGGCAAGGATGACGCTCGGTTTTCCCTTCACGCTTTTCGCATGCCCGAACGCCGCGTCGATCTCTTCGAAATCGTGCCCGTCGATTTTCCGGACGTCGAAACCGAACGCGCGGAACTTTTCGTCGATCGGTTCCGGCCCGCCGACCTCGGCCGTCGGGCCGTCGATCTGCAGGCCGTTGACGTCCACGATCAGGCACAGATTGTCCAGTTTGTGGTGCCCGGCGAACATGGAGGCCTCCCAGACCTCGCCTTCCTCGAGTTCCCCGTCGCCCAGCAGGGCGTAAACGCGGTAGCCCTTCCGGTCCATTTTGCCCGCGAGGGCCATGCCGCACGCGGCGGAAACCCCCTGCCCGAGCGAACCGGTGCTCATGTCGATGCCGGGCGTGCCCTTCATGTCCGGGTGGCCCTGGAGCATGGCGCCGATGTGCCGCAGTTTGTCCAGCTCTTCCCAGGGGAAGTAGCCCTTGAGCGCAAGCGCCGCGTAAAGTCCCGGGCAGGTGTGCCCTTTGCTGAGCACGAAGCGGTCCCGCTCCGGATCCTTCGGATGCTGCGGATCGACGCGCAGCTCGCTAAAATAAAGGTAGGAGAAAAGGTCGGCCGCGGACAAAGAGCCGCCCGGATGGCCGGATTTGGCGTGATAAACGCCCTCGACGGCCCCCAGACGGATCTTGCAGGCGGCGATTTTCAGGCGCTTTTTCAGTTCTGTTTGCATCGCTGTCCTCCTCATGGCAGAATCGAATCCCATCGGTTTCCATTATAGTATGAAAAGCGGCGCGATTCAATAGAAAAGAGACGATGCGGACGATTTCGCGATTGCTTTCCGCCGCCGGGCATCGTCATTCCTGTGCCTGCTCCTCGTAATCGTTGGCGATATGGAACCGGTCGATCACCCAGAAGATCAGTCCGAGCAGCATGGCGACGACCGCGCCGAGCGACATGCCGGTCAGCTTGACCTGTCCGATCCGGACGAACGCGCCGGACAGTCCGGTGACCAACACGACGCTGGCCATCGCCAGGTTGCGCGAACGGCCGAAATCCACCTTTTGATCCACCAACAGGCGGAGGCCGGAGGAGGCGATCATGCCGTACAGCAGGAAGCTGACGCCGCCCATCACCGGGTTCGGGATCGACTGGATCAGCGCCGCGACCTTGCCGAAAAACGAAACCGCGACGGACAGCACGGCGGCCCCGCCGATCACCCAGACGCTGTAGACGCCGGTCATCGCCATCACGCCGATGTTTTCGCCGTAGGTCGTCGTCGGCACGGAACCGAACAGCCCGGAGAGCATGGTGGAAAAGCCGTCGCTGAACATCGTCCGGTGCAGGCCCGGGTCGCGGATGAGGTCCCGGCCGACGATCTTGCCCGTCACGATCTGGTGCCCGATATGTTCGGAAACGACGACCAGCGTCGCGGGGACGATGATCGAAACGGCGTTCCAGTCGAATCTGGCGAGCTGGAAATTCGGCAGCGCAAAGACCGGCGCGGCGGCGACCGCCTCGAAGCCGACCAGCCCCATCCCCCACGAAACGACGTACCCGACGACAATCGCGATCAGGATCGGGATGACCGCGAGGAACCCGCGGAACAGCACGGAGCCGAACACCGCCACGGCGAGCGTGATCAGAAAGACCGCGACCCGCTTCGGGTCGATCTGCGTGTAGGTGTCGCTCAGCACCAGGCCGCCCATGCTCGCCGCCGTTCCGGAAAGCTCCAGCCCGATCAGCGCGACGACCGATCCCATGGCCGCCGGCGGGAGAATCACGTCGATCCATTTCGTACCGCAGAAACGGATGATCCCGGCGACGGCGCACAGGACCGCGCCGGAGACGACGAAGCCGCCGAGCGCGTAGGGATAGCCGAGTCCCCCGGCCGCCATGACGATGCCGGCCGGCGCGATGAACGCAAAGCTGGAACCGAGGAACGCCGGGGCCTTCCCCTTCGTGATCAGGATATACAGAAGCGTCCCGACGCCGTTCATAAACAGCACGACGGCGGGGTTGATCCCCAGCAGGGCGGGAACGAGCACCGACGCGCTGAACATCGCGAACAGGTGCTGGACCGAAAGCGGGATCGCCTCGAGCAGCGGGGGTCTTTCCTCGACCTGAATGATTTGTTTTGCCATAACGAACACTCCTCATTTTGAATTTCTCGTTTTGTCCCGCGCCGTCGGCCCAAAAAAAAAGCCCGCCCGGCTGCGCGATTGCACCGGTTGAGCTTTTCGGATTCTACTGCCGCCGCTTGAACGCCGATTTCGGCGCCCCGCAGATGGGACAGACCCAGTCGTCCGGCAATTCTTCGAACGGCACAAACGGGTCGCTGTAAATATATCCGCAGATGGTGCAGACCCAGCTTTCCTCCCCTTCGGCGGGCTGCGGGGGTTCTTCCCGGTAGGTCGGCGCGTTTTTCGGCGCCCTGCCCTTGACGACCCTGTGGTAATAGTCGTATGTCATCGGCTTTCCGGTCGTCTTCTCGCTGCCGGCGATCACCTCGGCCACGAACAGCGTGTGCGTCGGCGTTTCCGCCGTCGCCAGGACCTTGCACAGGAACCAGCAGCAGGTGTTTTCCTTGATGACCGGAACGCCTTCGGCGAGGATCCTGTGCCGCACGTTGGCGAGCTTGTCCACGTCGCGGCCCGAGCTGAAGCCGAGCGCGCCGATCACCGCGCCGGACGTGTCCTCCGAAAGGACGGAAACGGTGAACAGGCCGCTTTTGCGGATGCACTCGGTGCTGTAATTGTTATGGTTCAGACTGACGGCGACGATATTCGGCGTATTGGCGACCTGTACGACCGTGTTGGCAATGCAGGCGGAAACTTTGCCGCCGTCCTTCACGCCGATCGCGTACATGCCGTAGGACAGGCTGTTCAGAATCAGATTATTCAAAGCCGGATCCCCTCCCAAACGCATTTATTTTATTATATCCCGACGCGGGGACAAAATCAAGGAAGCGCTTTATCTCCGTCCTTTGATTTTGTCCCAGTAACTCCGGTACGCCTGCTCCGTCTTATTGTCGCCGAATCGGTAATAGACGGCGTCTTTCAGCTCGTCCGGCAGATATTGCTGCTCGAGCCAGTGGTTCGGATAATCGTGCGGATATTCGTAAAACTGCCCTTTCACCGGATTGTCCGCGCCGTCGTAATGCTTGTTCTGCAGCCTGCGCGGGATTGGGCCGGCCTTTCCCGCCCGGATGTCCGCGACGGCGGCGTCGACCGCGCGGTAGGCGGAGTTGGACTTCGGCGAAAGGCAGACGAGGACGACCGCGTCGGCCAGCGGGATCCTCGCCTCCGGCAGCCCGACCTGCAGAGCGGCGTCCACGGCGGCCTTGACGATCGGGATAATCCGCGGATAGGCGAGGCCCACGTCCTCGCACGCGCAGACCATCAGCCTGCGGCAGGCGGAGGGAAGGTCCCCCGCTTCCAGCAGGCGGCCGAGGTAGTGGAGCGCGGCGTCCGGGTCGGAACCGCGCATGGATTTCTGGTACGCGGACAGGATGTCGTAGTGTTCGTCCCCGGCCCGGTCGTATTTCAGCGCGCTGCGCTGCGTGAGCTCCCGCGCAAGGCTTTCCGTCACGCGGCAGACGCCCTGCGTTTCCACACCGGAAAGCGCGCAGAGCTCCACGGCGTTCATCGCCTTGCGCACGTCGCCGCCGCAGGCCGACGAGATTGCGTCGAGCGCGGCGGGCTCCACCTCGATCCTCCGGTGCTGTTCTTCCGAAAGCAGCCGGAACGCGCGCTCCGCCGCCCGGCGAACGTCCTCCTTTTCGACCGGTTTGAACTCGAACACGGTCGAGCGGCTCAGGATCGCGCCGTAAACATAAAAATAGGGGTTCTCCGTCGTCGCCGCGATCAGTGTGATCGATCCGTCTTCCAGAAATTCAAGAAGGGTCTGCTGCTGCTTTTTGTTGAAATACTGGATTTCGTCCAGATAGAGCAGGACGCCGTTCGGCGTTTCCAGCGTGTTCAGGCTGTTCACGACGCCCCGGATGTCCGCGGTGGAAGCCGTGGTCCCGTTCATTTTGACCAGCTTCCGGCTGGTTTTGGCGGCGATGATCGAGGCGAGCGTCGTTTTGCCGATGCCGGCGGGACCGTAAAACACCATGTTCGGGATCTCCCCCGATTCGATAATCCGCCTCAGCGGCCTGCCCGGGTCGAGCAGATGATGCTGGCCGACAATGTCGTCGAGGCTTTTGGGCCGGATCCGGTCAGCCAGAGGAGCCGCCATAAGCCGCCGTCCCTTCTTTCCCTATTCGTACAGCGGGTGCCGCTCGCAGATCTCCCGCACCACGCCGCGGATCCTTTCGCGGCTCGGTTCGAAATCGGAGATTGCAAGATGGATGCATTCCGCGACCCTGTCCATGTCCGCTTCGTCGAGCCCGCGGGTCGTAACGGCCGGCGTGCCGAGCCGCAGGCCGCTGGTGACGAACGGGCTGCGTTTTTCGTTTGGAACCGTGTTTTTGTTCGCGGTGATATTGACGGAATCGAGCCTGCGCTCGAGCTCCTTGCCGGTCAGCTCCAGCCCGGTCAGATCGACCATCAGCAGGTGGTTGTCCGTCCCGCCGGTCACGAGCTTCACGCCCCGCTTCGTCAGTCCCGCCGCCAGGGCCTGGGCGTTCGCGACGATGTTGCGGGCATATTGTTTGAATTCGGGCTTCAGGGCCTCTCCGAGGCATACGGCCTTGCCTGCGATGACGTGCATGAGCGGTCCGCCCTGCGTGCCGGGGAAGATTGCCTTGTCGACAGCCTTCGCGTATTTTTCCTTGCAGAGGATGATCCCGCCGCGCGGACCGCGCAGCGTCTTGTGGGTCGTCGTCGTGACGACGTCGGCCCATTCGACCGGGTTCGGGTGTTCGCCGGCCGCGACAAGGCCGGCAATGTGCGCCATATCGACCATCAGAAGAGCGCCGCAGGCGTCGCAGATCTCGCGGAAGCGTTTGAAGTCGATGATGCGCGGATAGGCGCTCGCGCCCGCGACGATCAGCTTCGGCCGGATCTTTCTCGCGGTTTCATCCAGCGCGTCGTAGTCGATGCGGCCGGTTTCCGGGCTGACGCCGTAGGGGACGAAATGATAATAGCTGCCGGAAAGGTTGACCGGCGATCCGTGGGTCAGATGGCCGCCCTCCGAAAGACTCATGCCCATGACCGTGTCGCCCGGTTTGAGCAGCGCGAAATAGACCGCGAGATTCGCCTGCGCGCCGGAGTGCGGCTGCACGTTCGCATGCTCCGCGCCGAACAGCCTGCACGCGCGCGTGCGGGCCAGTTCCTCGACGACGTCCACATACTGGCAGCCGCCGTAATACCGTTTTCCGGGGTAGCCCTCGGCGTATTTGTTCGTCAGCACGCTACCCATCGCCGCCATGACGGCCGGGGAAACGATATTTTCGGACGCGATCAGCTCCAGATTGGCCTGCTGCCGGCCGAGCTCCTTTTCCATCGCCGCGCCGACCTCCGGGTCGTACCGGGACACGAAGCCGATGGTGTCCATCAGATCACTGTACATCGTATTCAAACCCTTTCCCGATCATATTTCCCATATTATACCCTTTCAGATGCAAAAGCGCAACTCGGCGCGCGCAAAAAAAGGCAGACTTTCCGGCCCGGGGCCGACCCGTTGCCAGAACGCCCGCGCCGAGTTATAATGGGAATGAAACTCTTGCGGGAACCGGGGGAATGAAGATGACAAAAAAGCAGCGCGCCGCCCTCGCGGTCGAGGCGCTGAAAAAGGAGTATCCGGACGGGGTCTGCTCGCTGACCTATTCCGATCCGCTGCAGCTCCTGATCGCGACCAGACTTTCCGCGCAGTGCACCGACGCGCGCGTGAATCTGGTCACGCCCGCTCTGTTCCGGCGCTTTCCGACGCTCGAGGCATTCTGCGAAGGACCGGTCGGGGACATTGAAGAGAGGATCCGCTCGTGCGGCCTTTACAGGACGAAGGCGCGCGACATTCTCGCCTTGTGCCGGATGCTGCGGGACGTCTACCACGGAAAGGTGCCGGACACGGTCGAAGAGCTGGTCAAACTGCCGGGGGTCGGACGAAAAACCGCCAACCTGGTGGTCGGCGACATTTATAAAAAGCCGGCCGTCGTGACGGACACGCACTGCATCCGCATCTGCGGCCGGCTCGGTCTGAGCGAAGGAAAGAACCCCTATCAGGTCGAACGGCAATTGAGAAAGCTCCTGCCGCCGGAGGAATCGAACGATTTCTGCCACCGGCTGGTCCTGCACGGCCGCGCGGTCTGCACCGCGCGCAGGCCGGACTGCGCCGCCTGCTGCATGCTTTCGTTCTGCAAAAACCCGGAGGTTCGCCCGCCCAAAGGTCCGGACAAAACGGCGGTCCGGCATCCATAGGCATATCGTCTGGAAAAGCCGGACAAACATGCCGCGCCCCCGAACGTCCCTGAAAAGCCGCGGTCGCAAAGCAAAACGCACCCCGCAAAGTGGGGTGCGCGAATTGCCGGCGGCGGTTCTCCGCTGGAGCTACTGGTCAGACTCGAACTGACGACCTGCGCATTACGAATGCGCTGCTCTACCAACTGAGCCACAGTAGCATTTCACCGACCTGATTATTATACTAAATGAAAGCAGACTCGTCAAGTCTTTTTTTGCCCGCCCCCGATTGAATCCCGCCGGGATGTGAATAATAACCACTAAGCCCGATGGAAGATCCGGAATGAAGATATAATCGAATCCAGATAGAACCCATCGAAATCGCACCGTGACTCTGTTTAAAAAGGCGGAATGGCAATTGATGAAAATTCGCATTAATGAACGTCTGCGCGAATTGCGCATCAAAAGCGGTTATACCCAGAACCAGATCGCCAAGATTCTGAACATCGACCGCTCCACCTACTCGTACTACGAAATCGGGAAGACCATGCCGGACATTTCCGTCCTTTTGACTCTCGCAAAGATCTTCAATATTTCGATCAGCGAGCTCCTGGCCGACGAAGCCGGCCCCTATTCCGTCGCGGACGGCGGCGTTCAGACGGACTATGTCCGCGGGAAAAAAAATTCCAGTCATATTTACGAGCTTTCCCCGAAGGAAAAGGAACTGGTGGGACTGTACCGGGCCTGTCCGGAGGAACAGAAGAAGGCTCTTTTCAATCTTCTGAAAAACGCCGTCGTCAATCTGTCTTCCTCCGGGACGGCCCAAAAAAACTGATCGCCCTCTTCTCCCGCTTTTTCAAAGCGGGAGTTTCTATTTTCCGTCCCATCTTTGCAGCGGCGGATTTCTGTGATAAAATAGAAAAAAACGGGGGGCTTTGCATTGGGCTTTGACGCGTTTACCGCCGGAGTCGAGCCCGGCGGACTGAGAACCAAAAACGAGATCCGGATCCTGATCTGCTATCTGCTCGCCAGCGTGGGAGCGCCGCTCTCCCGGAAGGATATCGTCGGCATCATGCAGGACAACGGCCTCGCAAACTATTTTGAAGTGGCCGACGCGATCGCCGAAATGACGCAAAAGGGGCTGCTGCGGGCGGCCGGAAACAGCCGGGACCTCGTGACGGTCGGCGAGGACGGGCGGATGGTCGCAAAGCAGCTCGACACCGTCCTGCCGGCTTCCGTGCGGGACAAGGCCGTTTCCGCCGCGATCAATCTGCTGGCCGCCGCCAGACGGGAACGCGAAAACAAGGTCGAATTCGTCAGGATGGAGCACGGCTACAACGTGGTCTGCCACATCTCGGGCGGAAAAACCGACCTGATGAGCCTGTCCCTTTATGTACCCGATCTGCGCCAGGCGAAAATGGTGCGGGAAAACTTCCACCGGTCCCCGGAGACCGTGTACCGGATGCTTCTCGCGCTCGTCACGGGCCGCAGCGACATGGCCGCCGGCCTGCTGCCCCGTCCGGCGGATCAAAACGGCGGGGGTCCCGTCTCCCCGCCGTCTATTTGAAAATCAGGTTGAGCAAAAGCAGCAGGGTAACCCCCGAAATGCCCGCGGCGCCCGAAACGCCGATCGTCAAAGGGCTGACCGGAAGGGCGACGCCCGTGAACAGTCCCGTCAAATTCACCACGGCCAAAGCGCAGAGCCCGGTGACGATCCCGCCCACCGCCCGGCGGACCGGCCTTTCCGACCGGACGATCACCTGGACCAGAACCAGCAGAAGAAAGACCCCGAGCGCACAGCCGACGGCCGTCAGATTCTGCAATTTTACACCTCCGCTTCTTTTTTTTGGAAGGAAGCGCAGTTCACGCCTTTCTGTTTTGCGAGATTCAGCAGATACCGGTAACGCGATTTCAGCTCCTCCCGCTGATAGATGCACGCATCGATCAGATTTTCATCGCATTCCATCTGGAACCAGCACTCGTTGTAGGCGAGCCGGCGGGACACCTCCCGGATCGAATCGATGATATTCCGCTGATCCAGCTCTTCTTTTTCCTCCTCACAGACGGTGGTTCGCTGCAAAACTTTTAAAACAGATTCCATACTAACAATACCGCCTTCCGGTTCCATATTATGTTAGTAGGATGGGCATTTATTCCAGTTTTATGCAGCGGCCGCGCGCGGGGAAATTACTTTGCGCCGTCCTCGGGCAGGAAGTCGATCCTGCCCGTCGTCACTTCCGCGGCCGCGACCCGGACGCGGAGCGGCTGCCCGATCGTCAGCTTTCTGCCCGTGTTCCGGTCCACCTGCGTGATCATTCCGTCAAACTGGAACTCGGCGCCCTCGAAGCTGTCGGCCGGGACGAAGCCCTCCACGGTGTTCGGCAGCTCGACAAAAACGCCGCGCATCGTCACCCCGCTGATGACGCCGTCGTGGCATTCACCGATATGCTGCCGCATGTATTCCGCCATATAGCAGTCCTCCGAGCTGCGCTCCGCCGTCATGGCCCGCACCTCCGCTTCGGAGGAAGCCTTTGCCGCCGACACCGCGAAATTCTGATACCGCTCGAGCTTCGCGCTGCCGTTTTCCGCGAGGAGCGCCGTCAGGATGCGATGGATCGCGAGGTCCGGATACCGCCGGATCGGCGAGGTGAAGTGGCAGTAATCCTCCAGCGCCAGGCCGAAATGTCCGAGCGGCGCCGCGTCGTAGCGCGCCTTCGCCATGGTGCGGAGAAGCTGGTGCGAAATGATCTTCTGGAGCGGCGTGTCTCTCGCCTGCTCCATGATCCCGGCGAAATCCTTGGCGGTCAGTTTCCCCTCGTGTTTCAAGGTGCGGGAATTCAGGCCGACGGCGTCGACCAGCTGGATCAGATTTTTGACGCGCTCCGGGTCGGGCTGTTCGTGGACGCGGTAGACGAACGGGATCTCCTTCGATTTTGCGAGCTTCGCCGCGGCCTGGTTCGCGGTGATCATCAGCTGCTCGATCATCCCCTCCGCCACGCCGCTCACGCGCGGTTCCACGTCGACGCAGACGCCCCGTTCGTCCAGCGTGAACACGGACTCGGTGCTGTCCAGGTCGAACGAGCCGTTCTGCACCGCGCGCCTTTTCAAAATACCCGCAAGCTCCCGCGCCGCGTTCAGCGAACGGATGACCGGCGCGTATTTTTGTTCGAGCTCCCGGTCCGCCGTGCCGTCGAACAGGCGGTTAACCTCCGAATAGACGCCGCGCACCTTGGAACGGATCACGCTTTTGGAAAACCGGTAGGAAAGGATCTCCCCTTCCCGGCTCAGCTCCACAAGGGCGGAAAACGCCAGCTTATCCTCGCCGGCATTGAGCGAGCAGGCCCCGTTCGAAAGCTCCTCCGGCAGCATCGGCACCACCCGGTCCGCAAAATAGACCGAAGTCCCGCGTTCGAACGCCTCCTCGTCCAGCGCGCCGCCCTCCCGGACGTAATGGGAAACGTCCGCGATATGCACGCCGAGCCGGTACCCGTTTTCCGTGCGGCTCACGGAAACGGCGTCGTCCAGATCCTTCGAATCCGCCCCGTCGATCGTGCAGATCTCCCAGTCGCGCAGATCCATCCTGCCGCGCAGGTCCTCCCCGCGGATGCCGGCGGAGGAAACGCGGCGGGCCTCCCGCAGCGTCTCCTCCCGGAACGCGGTCCGGATGCCGTTCTGGTCGAGGATCGCGTCGGCGCAGATTTTCGCGCGGTCCGATTTTCCGTAAACCTTGACGATCTCCGCGCTCAAAAACGGGGAATTTCCGTCCCGGCCGATCCTGGCCTGCACCTTGTCGCCGTTGCCCGCGTTCGTGGACGCGCGCCTCCCCACACGGATGTTGTAGCGGATGGCGCCGTCCGGCATCACCTCGCAGTAGCCTTTCCCGCGGGACAGCGTCCCGGTGATCATGCGGCTGCTTTTTTCGACGATCGAGTCCACCTCCCCGCTCAGCCCTTTCGGGTCCTGCCGGATATGGTGCAGCAGCACCCGGTCCCCGAGGAACGCGTTCTTCAGGTGATCGGCGTGGATGAAGATGTCGTCGCCGCCGTCGTCCGGCCTTGCGAAAGCGAAGCCCCTTGAAAGCGACACGATCGTCGCGCCGGTTTTTTCCTCTTCTTCCGTCGTGCGGACGCGCCGGGTCTGGCTGACCGTCACGCGGCCCTCCCGCCGAAGTTCGTCCAGCGCCGCGTAATAGTCGTTTCGTTTTTCCGGTTTCAGTATTTTCAGCAGATTCCGGGACGGAACCCCCTCCTGGGAACCGCTGACGATTTTCAAAATCTGATCCTTGATCTCTTCCAATGAAAAACCTCCGATCCGAAGTCGCGCCGGTCCCGGGAAAACCCGCGCCGGCCGTTTCGGCCCTTTATCATCCTGTTTGCCTGCTTGTCGAACCCGTTTTAGATTTCCCAAAATGATTCCCGTTTAACGGCGGAACCGGAATGGAATACGTTCCCTGAAAAGCCGGAAACGGCCGTTCTGTTTTCCCGGCATAGAAACGCCCCGCTTGGAACAAGCGGGGCGAAACCTTTCCATATTGTTCAAGCCGCAAAAAACAGATAGGCGTTGATCGCAATAACCAGAAGGAAAAATCCGACCGCGATAATTTTCGTCCACCGCGCCAGGAACGCATCCACGGAGCGCGCCCGGTTCTTCGCCAGAAACGTATCCGCGCCGCCGGTCACCACGCCGACGTTCTGTTCGTGGCCCTCCTGGAGCAGGACGATAATCGTAATCGCAACCGAAAAAATTATCAGGACGATCCCGAGTACTATTTCACCGACAGCCATAGAATCCCTCCGCAATCCACATAGTTCCTTATGATAGGATCATAGCACACTTTTGCCCGGTTTGCAAGGACGTTTGAAGAATATTTCCGGCCGGCCGCGGCGCCGGTCCGATTTCCGCCCGGACGGGCTTCCGGATGCGCCGGCGCGCGGTTCAGGAATCGCTGAACCGGGACAAAAAACTCTTGACGCGCTCGCTGTGCGTGTTGCCGAACACCTGCTCCGGCGTGCCCTGCTCGGCGATGGCGCCGTCCGCCAGAAAGACGACGCGGTCGGCCACGTCGCGGGCGAACGCCATTTCGTGCGTGACGACGACCATCGTCATACGCTCCGCGGCGAGCCCCCGGATGACGTCGAGGATCTCTCCGGTCAGCTCCGGGTCCAGCGCGCTGGTCGGCTCGTCGAAAAACAGGATGTCCGGGTTCATCGCGAGCGCCCTCGCGATCGAGACGCGCTGCTGCTGCCCGCCGGAAAGCTGGTACGGATAAGCGCTCTCCTTGTCGGAAAGCTCCATTTTCTCCAGCAGCTCCCGCGCGGAGGCTTCGGCCTTTTCCCTCTTCCTGTGCAGAACGCGGACCGGCGCTTCCGTAATGTTCCGGAGAACGGAAAAATGCGGGAACAGGTTGAAGTTCTGAAAGACGAGCCCGACGTGCAGCGCAATCCGGTTGCAGGTCGCCCGGTCGGAATAAACGGCGCTCCCCTGCCCCCCGTTTCTGACCAGCGTTTCGCCGCAGACGGAGATTTCTCCCCGGTCCACGGTTTCGAGCTGCGCGACGCACCGCAGGAGCGTGCTCTTGCCCGAACCGGAGGGACCGATGACGGTCAGCACCTCTCCCTTTTCCACGTCGACGGAAACCCCCTTCAGGACTTCCGCGCCGTCGAAACTTTTATAAAGGCCGTGCGCGGTCAGGATCGGCATAAGGCACCTCCTAACGGTAATAGTTCAGACGTTTTTCCGCAACGGTGAAGCAGCGGGTGACGACGGCGTTCATCGCCAGATAAAAGACGGCGGCGACGGCAAACGGCGCCATGCTGACGGCCGAGGAAACCCAGTCGGACGTGACCCGCAGGAGCTCCGTCACGCCGATGACCTGCGCGAGCGACGTGTCCTTCACCAGATTGATGAACTCGTTGCTCATGGGCGGAAGGATCATCTTGCAGACCTGCGGCAGGACGATGCGGAAAAACGTCTGCCGTTTCGTAAAGCCGAGCACTTTGGCCGCCTCGTACTGGCCGCGCGGGATCGCCTCGATCCCGCCGCGGAAGATCTCCGCGAAATAGGCCGCGTAGTTCAGGAAAAAGGCGACCTGCGCGGCAAACACCCGGTCGAGCTGGATCCCGGTCAGCGGCTTCAGGCCGTAAAAGATGAACAGGAGCTGGAGCATCAGCGGCGTGCCGCGCATCAGCAGGATGTAAAGGCGCACCGGCAGGCTCACGAACTTCAGTCTGCTCCTGCGGCCCGCCGCGACAAGCAGCCCCAGAGGCAGGGAAAACAGCAGGGTCGAAAAGAAAATCCGAAGCGACATCAGGGACGCTTCCAGCATCTGGGAAAGCAGTACGGAGTAATTCATTTTATTTCCCGACGGTGGTCACATCGGAGGAGAACCACTTTTGGGAAATCTTCGCCATCGTTCCGTCTTTCGCCATGTCCCGCAGCGCGCCCTCGATTTTTTCCTTCAGCGATCCGTCCGCTTTCCGGAACGCCACGACATAATCCTCGGTGGCAAGGGAAGCGTCCCCGCCGTCCTTGTCCTTTAAAATGGCGTAGGCGCCGGGATTTTTCGTCAGGTAATAGCGCGCCACGATTTCGTCGATTGCGATCGCGTCGATGGTGCCGTTCTGGATTTCCAGCACCGCCTTGCTGTAATCGTCGATCTTGACGACGCTTTTGAGCGAATTTTTAAAATCCGGGCTGCCGTTCAGCGCCGTTTCGGCGCTGGAATCCGCCTGCACGCCGACGGTTTTCCCCGCAAGGTCGCCGAGGCCCTTGTAGGCCGAGCCGGATTTTACCAGGATGATCTGGCGATTCTTCATGTAGGGAATGCTCAGGGCGAATTCCTTGTCCCGTTCCGGCGTTTTGGAAAAACCGTTCCACAGACAGTCGACGTTGCCGTTGTTCAGTTCGGCGGTCTTGTTGTCCCAGTCGATCGGCTGGAGCTTCAGCTCAACGCCGAGGCGTTTGCAGGCTTCCCGGGCCAGGTCGATGTCGAAGCCGACCAGCTCGCCGGTCTGCGGATCGACATATCCCATCGGCGGAAACGCCTTGTCGAGGCCCAGCACCAGCTTCCCGGCGGACTTCACCTTGTCCCAGGAGGCATCCGCCCCGGCGGAGCCAGAAGCCTGCGGCCCGGAAGCCGCGGAGGACGCCTGCGGCGGGGAAGCGGAACACCCGGCGAAAGAAAAGGCCAGCGCGAGGGCCAGCAGCAGGCTTGCGATCTTTTTCATAAACCATCCATCCTTATTCATTCCGTATGTAATCTGCCCGGACACGATACTTACTATATTATCTGATTAGCGCGCTAAAGTAAAGGGGGTCCGGCAATTTCCGCCGATTTTTATCGGACCGGCGGTTCTAGCCGCCGGCGATTTCGCCTCCGATCGAAAACGAGTACAGAAGGCACTGCCGGACTTTCTTCCCCGTGCAGAGCTCCAGCGCGCGCCGGTACCAGCCGAGCTGTTCCCGGTAGCGCGCCCACAGCGCCGCCGGATCCCTTTCGCGGTCCGTCTTGTAATCGACGATCACAAGATCCCCGCCCTCCTCGAAGACGCAGTCCGCCGCGCCCTGCAGGATGACCGGCTCCGCGGCCAGCGCGCCGGTCAGGCCGGCGCGGATCTCGCCCGCCGGGATCTCCACCGAAAAGCGGTACTCCCGCTCCATCCGGGGGGAGGAAAGGATGCGCCGGGCGATCGGGCTGTCGAAAAATCTGCGGACGGCGGCGAGATCGACGGCCCGCGCCTGCTGCGGGGTCAGAAAGCCCTCCCGCTCCAGCCGCGCGAGCTCCGTTTCCGGGCGCTCCGCCGCCGCCCGGTAGTCGGCAAACTGCAGAAACGCGTGCAGCGCCGTCCCGCGTTCCGCCGGGGTGAGGCCGGATTCCCCGAGAAACGCGGGGCGCGCCGTCGCCGCGTACCGCGCGGCAAATTTTCCGGCCGCGAGCTCCGAGGCGGCGACCTTCGCGCAGACCCCGTTCAGCCCCGCGTAGGGATACGCGAAATCGAGGTCCCGCTCCAGGCGGCCGAGCAGCGCCGGATCCGCTTCGGCTTCCGGCAGCCGTTCGGCTGCCCGCTCCGGCTCCCCCTCCGGGCGGGGCCTGACGATCCGGAACTCGCAGGGTTCTTCGGCCGGGACGGCCGCCGCTTGGGAAACGCCCGCAAGATCCCGCAGGGCGCCGGCGTCCGGATGGCGAAGCGCGCAGAGCAGCAGCCAGTCGGAGATGCTGGAGGCGCCGCGGACGACGTAGGGCTGTATCCGCGGTTCCGGCGTCAGGCGGGAAGCGAGCGTCCGCAGGGTCTTGGCGGCGTCGTTCAGCGTGGTCATCATGACCAGCTTTTCCTTTGCACGCGTCATCGCAACGTACAGCACGCGGAGCTCCTCGCTCATCCCGTCGCGCTCGAGCTCGAGCGCGACGGCCTCCCGCACCGCGGTCGAGCAGCGCGCGCCGGTCGCCGGGTCCTTCAGGCGGATGCCGGGCCCCAGTTCGGGATGCAGCAGCACGTCGGAGCGCTCCCGGTGAAAACCGCGCGAGCATCCCGCGAGGATGCAGACCGGGAACTCGAGCCCTTTGGAATGGTGGATGCTCATAATGCGCACGACGTTCGCCGTTTCGCTGATGGTCGAAGCCGCGGAGAGGTCGGTCCGGCTCTTTTTGAGCCGCCCGATGAAGCGGATGAATCCGGACAGGCCGTTGTAGCCGGAAGACTCGTATTTCTTCGCGTAGGAGAGCAGCAGACGCAGGTTCGCGAGGCGCAGCTCGCCGTTCGGCATCGCCTGGACCAGATCCGGCAGGCCCGTGCGGTCGTACAGCGCGCGGATCAGCCGGTCGGACGGCATGGTTGCCGCCAGCGTGCGGAAGGTTTCGAGCTCCGCGAGGAAGTCCGCCGCCCGGCGGCTGCCGTCCCGCGCGGCGGCGGCGACCGCCGGGTACAGCCGTCCGGAACGGGCGTGCAGCCGGATTTCGGCCATCTCGTCCGGGGTGAAGCCGTAGACCGGGCTCATCATGACCGCGAGCAGCGGGATGTCCTGCATCGGGTTGTCGACGGCCTGCAGCAGCGAAACGGCGACGCCGACTTCGCTCGCGGCGAAGAAACCGCCGGCGGTGTCCGCCCACGCGGGGATGCCGAGCGCCGAAAGCTCGCGCGCGTACTCGTGCGCGGTGCGGTTCGCGCTGCGCAGCAGGATGCAGAAATCGCGGTAGACGGCCGGCCTTCTCTTCCCGCGGTCGCTGACAAAAAACGAGCCGTCGGTCATCGAGTAGATCCGCTCGGCGATGCGCCGGCTCTCCGCGCGGATCATGTCGGAATCTTTTTTCAGGTCCGTCCCGGAAAGGTCGATGATCTCGAGAGAAGCCGCGGGTTCGGTCGAGGGCGGATAGGAGGCGCCGGGGACCAGCTCCTCCTCCCCCGTGTAGTCGAGCTCGCCCGCCCGGCGGCTCATCAGCTGCCGGAACACGAAGTTGACCGCGCCGGTCACGCCGCTGCGGGAACGGAAATTCCGGCCGAGCACGACGCACGCGGGAAAATTTTTTTTCTCCGGGTCGTAGGGCGGCAGCGCAGCCCTGCGGCGCAGGAAGATCTGCGGCATGGCCTGCCGGAACCGGTAGATGCTCTGCTTGACGTCGCCGACGAGGAACAGGTTCGTTTCGTCCCGCGACAGCGCGCGGAAGATCATATCCTGCGCCTCGTTCGTGTCCTGGTACTCGTCGACCATGATCTCCTCGAACCGGGCGGAAAGCTCCGCGGCGTCCGGCGTGCGCTCGAAGCCCCCCGCCGTTTCGCGCACCAGAAGGCGCAGCGCCCAGTGCTCCAGGTCGCCGAAGTCCGCGGCGCGGCGCTCGGCTTTCTTTTGGGCGAGCACCTCGCCGAACCGCTCCGTCACGCGGAACAGCATCCGGACGTGCGGCGCGAGACGGCCGAGTTCCGCATCCCACTGCGCCTGGGAGCCGGTGAACAGCGAGGCGATCTTTCCCGCGACCGCCTTGATCTCCTTTCTGGCGTCCGAGGCCGCGTTTTTGAGCGGATCGTCCCCGCGCCCCCGCACGGGGCGCAGCTTTTGAAATTCAAACGCGCACCGGCGCGCGCACAGGTCCCAGTCGCCCGCGGCCGCGGCCTCCCGGAACGAAAGCAGGGAGGCGAGGTCCGACCGGAACGCGTCGGAATAGGCGGCGGAAAGCTGTTCGTCCCCGGCGACCGACGCAAGCGCGTTCCGCGCGACGGACGCCGCGTAATCCGCGGCTTCCGCCGCGGACGCGAGGATCGCCTTTCCCCAGACGGATTCCCCGGCGGGCCCCTTTCGGTCGTACAGCGCGGCCTTTTCCCCGAGCCAGCGCCGCGGGAACGGATGCGAGCGGACGAAATCGTAAAGAAGGTCCACGGTCGCGGCGACGCGCGCGTCGTCACGGCCGGACGAGAATTCCTCGACGAACGAAAAAAAGGACGGGTCCGCCCGCGCATAGAATTCGTCGAGCGTGTCGGAAACGGCCTCCGCGCGCAGAACGGCCATCTCTCCGTCGTCCAGGATACGGAAATCCGGAGAGACGCCGAGCTTAAAGAAGTTTTCCCGCACGAGGTCGCTGCAGAACGAATCGATCGTCCCGATCTTCGCCCGGGACAGAAGGATCTGCTGGCGCTGCAGACGGACGTTCGACGGGTCTTTTTCAAGCAGCGCGGAGATTTCGGCGGAGATCCTGTCGTTCATCTCCGCCGCCGCGGCCTTCGTGAACGTCACGACGAGCAGGCGGTCCGCGTCGACCGGGTGGTCCGGGTCGGTGATCCGCTCGATCACGCGGCGGACCAGCACCGCCGTTTTTCCGGATCCCGCCGCCGCGGAGACCAGCAGCGAACCGCCGCGCGCGAAGATCGCGTTTCTCTGTTCCGGCGTCCATTCGCTCACGGCTTTTCCCCACCTTTCGAAAGCTCCTCGATCACCGCGTCCCGGTCCCACTTTTGCATCCCGCGCGCCGGGTCGTCGCGCTCATGCCCGCACACGGCGCCGTAGGGACACCACGCGCAGGCGTCGTAGTCGCCGGAAAGCGGCACGGCGGCGATGTTCCCGCGGTGCAGCTCCATCGCCATCGAAACGACCAGGTCCCGGATATACCGCAGCACCTGCCCGAGCTCTTCCGGCGAAACCAGATGACCCGCGCCGGACGGCACGCCGTTTTTCAGCGTCACCGGGATATAGACGCCCTTTCCGTCCGGTTCCATCGCGGCGACCACGCCCGCGTCGTCGAGCACCAGCCCGTCCATGCGGAGCTGCCGGCCCGACTCGCCCGCCAGCCTGGAAGCCGGCGTTCCGCGCGCGGCGGAAACGGAGGGCCGGTTCGCGGGCATGTACAGAACGCCGGCCGGCCGGAGCGGGCCGTAGCGCTCCCTCCCGTTTTCGCAGAGCGCCGCAAGGTAGATCAGCATCTGCAGATTCATCCCGTACAGAATGTCGGAAAGGCGGAACTCCTTCTGCCCGGTTTTGTAATCGACGACGCGGACGTACCGCACGCCGCCGCGCGTCATCAGATCGACCCGGTCGATCTTCCCGTCGATCGTCACGCTGCCGCCGTCCGGAAGCCCGATGACGAGCGGCGGGATCTCGCCGCCGATCGTCAGCTCGAAATCCGCGGGCGAAAAGCCGCTCTGGGCGAGCTCCTGCGCGATCCGCTCCGCCACGATCCGCGCGGACTCGGCCAGCCGGGAGATCAGGTACCGGAAGCGCGGCGTCCGGTTTTCGAGCCCGCCGAACCGCGCTTCCACATAATCCTCCAGAAAGCCGAGGATGGTCCGGCGAAGCGCGCCGTCCCCCATGCCCAGGATCTTTTCGCTCCCGATCTCCCCGAACAGGCGCTGCAGCAGATCATGCATCAGGCTGCCGTACTCCAGCGCGCTGAGCTCGGCGGTCCTGCGCTCCCGCGCATCCATCCCGTACCGGCAGAAATACTGGAACCGGCACAGATGGTACTTTTCGATCTGCGTCGCGGAAACCCGCGGGTCCCGGCCGAACAGGTCCTCCGCTTTCCGCGGATCCCGGAACGCCGCCGGCCCGCGCCGCGCCGCGGCCGCGACCGCCTCCATCCGCTTTTGTTCCCCCCTGCGGGCGAACAGCGCCTTGAGCGTTGCGGAAAGGGTGTCCCGGTCGTTCCATTTCCGCGCGGCGAGCTCGAACGCGGGCGCTTCGGCACAGGCGAAGCGCGCCGGGTCGAGAAGCTGGAGCTCCAGCGTTTCGGCCTTCGGCAGAACGGCGCGGGTTTCGGCGACGATCGAGGACGGCGAACAGGCCTTCCCCTCCCCGTCCGCCACCGGATAGGTGAGATAGAGCCGGTCGGAGGCGGCGCTCATGGCGGAATAGGCGAAAAAGCGCTCCTGCACCGCGGCGCCCTCCATCGTGTCGTTGAGCTCGAGGCCGAGGCCGATCAGCGCCCGGCGCTCCGCGTCGCTGATCAGGCCGTTCGCGCCCGGCGACAGCGGGAACCGCCCCTGCGCGCAGCCGACGAGAAACACCGCCCGCGGCTCCGCCGTGCGCGTGCGGTCCGCCGCGCCGACGGTCACCTCGTCCAGCCCCTGCGGGATGCTCGCCATGCGGCTCGACAGGATCACGAGGCGCAGAAGCTCCGCATACCGCGCGCGCGGGATCCTGTTTTTCCCGAGGACCAGCGCCGTCTGGTCCAGAATGCCCGTCAGAAGATCCCAGGTCCGCAGCTCCCGCTCGGCCGCGGCGGGGTCGCCCGCGTCCGCAAGGGCCTTCGCCAGCGCCCGCAGATGCTTCGCCGCATGCAGGTCCTCAAGCAGAGCGAAGGCGGCAGCGGCCATGCCTTCCCCGGTCGCTTCCCGCGTCGCGTCCGCAAAGCGCCGAAGCGGGGCGACGGCCGCGCGCCGGGAGTCGTTGAGCGAGGCGAGGCGGGCGCGGTCGCGCTCCGTCCGCTCGCCGGAAAAGCCCTCCGGGTTGTCCGTCCACTGCGCGAGCCATTTCTTCCCGGAAAGATTCCAGACGAACGCATAGTTTTCCAAAGCGGAGATCTGCTCGGTCGAAAGGCCGCACAGGCCCGTTTTCAGGAACAGGAACACGTCGTCGGACCGGAAGCCGTTCTCCGCGATCCGGAACGCGGAGAGCACGAGGCGCATCAGCGGCGCCGCGTCGATCTCCTCCGGCCGGTCCATGAAATAGGGAATCTCCCACTTTTCCAGCGCGGCGTCCAGGATGCCGCGGTATTCTTCGGTCCGCCGCGCGATCACGGCGAAATCGCGGTAGCGGTACCCTTCGTCAATCACGAGTCTGCGGATCGTCGAAGCGACGAACGCGGCCTCGTCGTAGGCGTTTTTCGCCTCGTAAAGCGTCACGGCCTTACACGTCCCCGTATACGGGGACGGATGGGCGGGCCGGTAAACGCCCGCCTCCAGCGCCCTGAGTTCGGGGTTCCGGAACCGCGCGCCGTTTCCGAGGACGGCCGGCGCCGCGACGGGGACGCCGTTTTCGTTCGCCAGGCGGATCAGCGTGCGGGCCGTCCGCCGGACGAGCGAGAACAGGCCGGCGCCGCGCTCCGGGTCGTCGAGACGGTCGGCGCACAGCGCGACCCGCACCTCGTCCGCCTGCGCCAGGATCAGCGAGAGGACGTCGTATTCCTGCACGGTGAAGCTCTGGAACGAATCGATCATGACGACGCTCCCCGCGAAATAATCGTGCTTTTGCAGCTGTTCCTTCAGCCGCGTCAGATCGTCGAGCGGGTCGACGAAGCTCCGTTCGACCAGCGCTTCGTAGGCGGACAGGATCAGCGCGATCTCCGAAACCTTGCGGCGCAGCGTCCCGTCCGGCATTTTTCCCGCCGCCTCGGAAAGATCGCGCGGCGAAACGGCGCACCGCTTGAACTCGGCGCCGAGGTCGAGCAGCAGGCCGATCATCTCGGTGCTTTCGGCGTTCCGCCGGTAGACGACGAGCCGGTCCCGCACCTGTTCGAGCGCAAGGCTCATAAAGATGCTGCGTCCGCCGTCGTCCAGCCGCCTTCCCGCAAAGCCGCCATACCGGCGCAGCACCTCTTCCGCCAGGCGCGAAAAGCTGGTGACGTCGACGCGACGCGCGAGCGCGGGCCCGAGCAGGCGAAGCATCGCCCGCTCGTTTTCAAACGACGCCTGCTCCGGCACGAGCAGCGTCAGGCCGTTCCTGCCGGAAAGCGCCAGGTCCCTGAGCGCCGCGCGCAGGAAACGCGTCTTGCCGCTTCCCGCCCGGCCCAAAACAAAACGCAGCATTTTATGCCCCTTCCCCTTCCATACGGGAAAAGTATAGCATAAAACGCCGCGTGAAAAAAGAGCGGTTCCGAAACCGCCCCCCGGGTTATCTGCCGCCCAGCCAGCTTTTGATCCGTTCGTAGTATTCGACTGTCTTGAATTTGACCTCATAGCCGCCGCTGCCGCGCACGACCCTGAGCTCGTTCGGGCTGAGCACGTCCTCAAGCTCGAGCTGCTCCTCATCCTCCGCGGCCGGCAGGCAGAGCGCGGGGAAAATCACGCACCACCAGTTGTGGCCCCGGCCGGAGCCGATCGTCACCCGGAGCGCGTCGTAGATCCCCGCGGGCAGGGTGACGCCGCCGTACACCCGGGTCGGGAAATATGTTTTTCCAAGCGAAACCGTCACCGGATCTTCGGATCCCCGTCTGCGGACCTCGTCCTGCGCCGCTTTTTGCAGCTGAGGCATCCGGGAGGCCGCGGCCCGCTTCGCCCCCTCCAGATCGCCGATCCCCTCCATGACGCCCGCGCTTTCTTTCAAAATCCGGTCCCGGACCTTCAGCTTCAGGTTCTGGTCCGCCGCGGAATCCGAATTTGCCAGGACGTGCAGCCGGAGCACCTGAGACGGGATTTCCTCGCAGACGGCGGCAAATCCCGCAAAGCTCAGCAAAACCGAAAGAACAAACGCAAGGCAGAGCGCCTTTGAGAACCTTTTCATGGCAAGAGCCCCTTTTCTATGTTTTGCAAAAAAGAGTCTTGTCCAAAATCTTCCATTTTATTCCTTGCAAATCCAAAAAAGAAATTTATAATAAAAGGTAAAATCTGGAAAATAAAGGAGCGAATCACATGCAGGAATCGTTACTGGACATGCTCGCGCGCACGACGCTGCCGCCGGGCTCCCCGGATCTTCCCTTCGCCGCGCTGGGCGGACTGCTCGCGTACCTGATCTGCCTTGCGTTTTTCTTCCGGAAAAAAAGTCCGTTCCAAAACCTGTGCGCCGCCGCCCTGTTCGCCTACGCCGCCGTTCTTCTGGCGGCTGCGCAGTGTCTGCCTCCGCCCTCTTCGCTGAGCTGGGACCGGGCTTCGGCGGTGCGGGCGCTCGCGGCCGTCGAATGGAATCCGCTGCGGCAGGCGGCCTTAGGCTCGGACGGCGTGGCGCAAAGGCTGGTCCGGAACTTCGCGGCGCTGATGCCGGTCGGCCTTCTGGCCCCGCTCGCGGGGCTCGGGTTCCGCCCGAAAAGGCTGGCGGCCCTCGCCGTTCTGTGCGGATTCGGGCTGGAGGCGCTGCAGTTCCTGTGCAACGTCCTGACCCGGGATCCCGCGCGCGTCGTCCGGCCGGACGACGCCGTTCTCCAAGCCGCGGGCTGCCTGCTCGTGTCGCTCGCGCTCGCGGGGATCAAAAAACTTGCGTCGCCGAAGCACGCGGCAAAGCATTACGCCAATTCCCACGGCTAACGAAGGATGGGAAAAAGGGGGATCCCGTTTCGGCGGGGTCCCCCTTTTTTCCATGAAAATTCAGGCCGGTCCGGAAGGCCCGCAGAAAAAAACATCCCGGAATCTCCCGGAAAGCGCCGCCGCGCACGCGCGCGCCCGTTCGGGCCGGGAAAACAGCCCGAACACCGCGGAGCCGCTGCCGGTCATGCACGCGCCCCGCGCCCCGGCCGACCGCATGAGCCGGACGAGCTCGCGGACCGCCGGACCGCCGGTCGGCTTTTCGAACGCGTTTCCGACGCACGCGGCCGCACGCGCAAAGCCCCCGCTCCGCAGGGCCGCGAGCATCGGGCCCGTAAAGTCGGTCGGTCCCGCTCCGGAGCGGTCGAGCGCCGCATAGGCTTCGCGCGTGCCGGACCCGGCGGACGGCTTGCAGATCACGATCCCGCACGGCGGAAACGGCGGGAGCGGGGCGAGCCGTTCGCCGATCCCCTCGGCGAGCATCGTCCCGCCCAGAAGGCAGAACGGCACATCGGCGCCGACGGCGAGCCCGAGCGCACAGAGCTCCCGCCCCCCGAGCCCCGCGGCAAAGCCGCGGTTCAGCAGCTTCAGCGCGGCGGCGGCGTCGGCGCTGCCGCCGCCGAGCCCGGCCTCCGGCGGGATCCTCTTTTCGACGGAGAAGGCGACGCCGCCGTTCCGGATGCCCGTGCCGGCAAAAAAAGCCTCCGCGGCGCGGCGGACGGTGTTCTCTTCCCCGCACGGAACGTCCGGGCTGTCGCACCGGACGCGGACCGCCCCGTCCCCGGTTCGGGACAGAACGACCCGGTCGCAGAGCGTCACGGTCTGAAAGACCGACCGGAGCGTATGGTATCCGTCGTCCCGCCGGCCCGTGACGTCCAGCGTCAGATTGATCTTCGCGGGCGCGTCGGCCGTTAAAACTTCCATCGCTTCCCCTTACAGCTTACAGCGTCCGGAGAAAATGCTCGATCCGGGAAAGCGCCTCGGTGATATGGTTGATCGAATAGGAATAGGAAACGCGCACATAGCCTTCTCCGCAGTCGCCGAACGCGTTGCCCGGTATGACCGCGACCCGCTCCGCATACAGCAGCTTTTCGCAGAACTCCTCGGAGGAAAGGCCGGCGCTCCTGATGCAGGGAAAAACGTAAAACGCCCCCTCCGGCTCAAAGCAGGAAAGCCCCATCGAATTGAAGCCGTCCACGATCAGCCGCCGGCGCATGTCGTACTGTTCCCGCATCGAAACGATGTCCCCGTCCCCGTTTTTCATGGCCTCCACGGCCGCGTACTGCGCCGTCGTCGGGGCGCTCATGATGCCGTACTGGTGCAGCTTGGTCATCTGGCCGATGATCTCCTTCGGCCCGGCCGCGTAGCCGAGGCGCCAGCCCGTCATCGCAAACGCCTTGGAAAAGCCGTTGACCAGGACCGTGCGCTCCTTCATGTTCCCGACCGAGGCAAACGAAACGTGCCGGGAATCCCCGTAGGTCAGCTCGCCGTAAATTTCGTCCGAAAGCACCAGCAGATTGTGCCTTTCCGCCACCCCGGCCACCTGTTCGAGGTCCCGTCTGCGCATGACCGCGCCGGTCGGGTTGTTGGGATAGGGCAGAATCAGCAGCTTTGAGCGGGGCGTGATCTTCTCTTCGAGTTCCTCCGCGGTCAGGCGGAATTTGTCCTCCTGCCGGGTTTCGACGACGACCGGCGTGCCCCCGGCGGCCAGCGCCAGCGGCTTGTAGCACACAAAGCTCGGCTCCGGGACCAGGACTTCCTCCCCCGGTTCGACCAGGCAGCGGATCGCCAGGTCGATCGCCTCGCTGCCGCCGACCGTGACGACCAGATCCGTTTTCGGGTCGTACGCCACATGGTAATGCCGCTTGAGAAAGCGGGCGATCTCCTCCCGCAGCTCCTGAAAGCCGCGGTTCGGCGAATACCAGGTCTTCCCGTCCTCCAGCGACCGGATTCCAGCCTCCCGCACATGCCAGGGGGTGGTGAAATCCGGCTCGCCGATCGAAAGCGAGATCACATTGTCCATCTCGTTCGCAATATCGAAAAAGCGGCGGATGCCGGAGGGCTTCAGCCGTTGGATCCTTCCGTTGAGCATACTCCGGCAGTCAATCACAGAGCACACTCCTTCTTTCGTCCTTCTCTTCCTCGGGATTGAGGATGACGTTCCCGTCCTTGTAGCGGGTCAGGATGAAATGGGTCGCCGTCGAAAGGACGGAATCGAGCGTGGAAAGCCGGCGCATGACGAAAACGGCGATGTCCTGCATGCTTTTGCCGTGCACCTTGACCGCAAGATCGTAGCCGCCGGACATCAGATAGACGCTTTCGACCTCCTCGAACTGCATGATCCTGCCGGCGATCTCGTCGAACCCGCGCTCCCTCTTGGGCGAAACGCGCAGCTCGATCAGCGCGCTCGCCTTGTTCTTGTCGATCTTCTCCCAGTTGATCAACGCCTTGTAGCCGCGGATGATCCCGGCCTTCTCGTAGGCCGAGATTTCGTCTTCGACTTCGCCCTCCGTTTTGCCGAGCATGGCGGCGAGCTGTTTTGAAGTCAGCCGGGCGTTTTCACTGAGCAAATTCAAAAGCTGATCCATGTTCCAATACACTCCTCTTCTCAAAATGGAAAAGCCGTCGGCCGATGTCAGCCAATCGGCAGAAGCTGCGGCTTTCTGTCGACATAAACCACATAATGCCGGAATCCCGCCCGGTGCAAAAGCCGGAGCCCCATCTCGATCCCGCCGCCGACATCCGCCCAGCGGTGCGCGTCCGAACCGATTGTGACGAGCATTCCGCCGAGCTCCCGGTAACGGGCCAGCACCGGAAAATCCGGCATTGGAGCGCCGAGCTTCTGACGAAAGCCGGAGGTGTTCAGCTCCAGCGCGATGTTCTTTTCGATCAGGGCCCGGAGGACCCGGTCGATCCGGCCGGAAAACCGCGCGTTATCCATCGGGATGCCGTGCTCCCCCGTGATGTAGCGCCACGGATAAGTCAGGTGGGCCAGCGAATCGAACTTTCCCCATTCAATCATCCGGACGATTTCGTCGAAGTACCGGTCGAGGATCCCGTTCAGGTCGGCGGCCGCGTAATCCAGCCGCCAAAAATCCTCCTGTCCGCTGACGTTGTGGAGGGAGCCGAGGACAAAGTCATACGGGAAGCGCCCCAGCACCTCTTCGGCGGCGGAAAGATTCTGGAGCGGCTGCCCGAGTTCGACGCCGGTCTGGACATGCAGGCGGCCACTGAACACGGCGGCGGCTTTTTTCGCCGCATAATAGGCACGCTCGGCCGATCGGTCGTACCCGCCCGCGCGGTAGGCGTTGCATTCGCAGTGGTCGGTGAGCGCGACGGCATAATACCCGAGCCTGACGGCGTTTTCGCACATCATCGCCGCGGAATCGGCCCCGTCGGGCGAGCAGTCCGTATGAAGATGGCAGTCCGACAGATATTGAAAACTCATGGCATCCTCCCTGTCCACTCCCGTTCTTTTTGTTTTATTTTTCCAGGTTTGCTGCGGTTGTTTCTATATTATCACAATCGGTTCGGGAATCCTAGAGAAATCATTCCCATGTTCGAAACCGCCGCCGACTTTTTTTTGAACAGATTGACGGCTTCCGGTTAGAAATGGTGGAACCGCTTGACAAAGCGAAAATTTGTGCACATAATGGGAAAGACTACAAATGATAAAAGGCGGCGGGAGGGAGAACATGCGTGCTGTCATCACCGTAATCGGAAAGGACATGGTGGGCATCCTTGCCCGCGTTTCAAAGATCTGCGCCGAAAATGAAGTCAACGTGCTGGAAGTGACCCAGTCCATTCTTCAGGATCTTTTCGCCATGATCATGCTCGTCGACATCTCGAACTGCAAAGTGCCGTTTTCGGATCTCTCCGACCAGCTCACGGAGGTCGGAAGCGGCATGAATCTGGTCATCCATGTGATGCATGAGGACATTTTCAATTCCATGCATCGGATCTGACCGGAAAAAGCGGACGGATCCATGACGAATCCATAAAGAAGGCGTTGGAGGAACCATGATCAATTCCCACGACATATTGGAAACCATCCGAATGATCGACAGCGAAAACCTGGACGTGCGGACGATCACGATGGGGATTTCCCTGTTCGACTGCGCCGACGAGGACGCCGCGCGCGCATGCGGCAAAATTTACGACAAGATCTGCCGCTGCGCCGGCAATCTCGTCAAAACCGGAGAGGACATCAGCAAGGAGTACGGCATTCCGATCATCCATAAGCGAATATCCGTGACGCCGATCGCGATGATCGCGGCGGCCTCCAGGGGCAAAAATCCCGTCTGTTTTGCCAAAGCGCTGGACCGCGCCGCAAAATCGACCGGCGTCAATTTTATCGGCGGCTATTCGGCCCTGGTGCACAAGGGCTTCGGCCCCGGCGACCGCGCCCTGATCGACAGCATCCCGCAGGCGCTGAGTGAAACGGAGCTGGTCTGCTCCTCCGTGAACGTCGGAACGACAAAGGCGGGCATCAACATGGACGCGGTCGAAAAAATGGGGCGGGTCGTGCTGGACGTCGCGAAAGCCACCGCCGCGGACAACTGCATCGGCGCCGCGAAACTTGTCGTGTTCTGCAACGCGCCGGAGGACAACCCGTTCATGGCGGGCGCGTTCCACGGCCCGGGAGAGGCGGACTGCGCGGTCAACGTCGGCGTTTCCGGCCCCGGCGTCGTCCGCGCCGCGCTCGCAAAGGCCGGGGACTGCAGAATGGACGAGGTGGCGAACATCGTCAAAAAGACCGCGTTCAAGGTGACGCGCATGGGCCAGCTGGTGGCGCGGGAAGCCTCCCGCCGGCTGCACGTCCCGTTCGGCATCGTCGACCTCTCCCTCGCCCCAACGCCCGCCGTCGGCGACTCCGTCGCCCATATTCTGGAGGAGATGGGACTGGAAAGCTGCGGCGCGCACGGCACCACCGCCGCGCTCGCGCTTTTAAACGACGCCGTGAAAAAGGGCGGGATCATGGCTTCCTCCCATGTGGGCGGGCTTTCGGGCGCCTTCATCCCCGTCACGGAGGATGCCGGCATGATCGACGCGGCCCGGTGCGGCTCCCTGAGCCTGACGAAGCTGGAGGCGATGACTTCGGTCTGTTCCGTCGGCCTCGATATGATCCCCGTCCCCGGGGACACCCCGCCGGAGATTCTCTCCGCCATCCTCGCGGACGAGGCCGCCATCGGAATGGTCAACTCCAAGACGACGGCCGTCCGCCTGATCCCGGCAATCGGCAAACAAGCCGGCGACGAACTCAATTTCGGCGGGCTGCTGGGCGGCGGGCCCGTCATGGAGGTCAACCGCTGGTCGCCGCTCAAGCTGATCCGGCGCGGCGGAAGGATCCCGGCCCCGATCCAGAGCCTGAAAAACTGATTTGGAAGATCCTTCCCGAATTTTTTTAAATTTTTTATTTCTTTCAGTAATTATTGTAAAAATATGGTATGATAAATTTATAACCGGTTCCGGTATAAACCAAGCGGAATCTGCCATATGAAGAAAAAGGAGGTGCTGCTCGATGCAGAACCTGATGGAACAAATCATCGAAATGGACCGCAAGGCCCGGAAAATCACGGAAGCCGCGCAGCTCGAAAAAGTAAATTCCGAAAAGGCCGTTCAAAAAAACCGCGAAGAAATCCGCAGAAAATATCTTGAGGAAGCCAGAAGAAGGATCTCCTTGATCGAACCGCAGGAACGGGCGGCGGCCGAAAAGAACCTGGAAGAACTCAAACGCAAAAGCGACGCGTTCGCCGAAAAATTTGAAAAGCTGTACGCCGAAAACGGAGACGCCTGGGTGGAAAAAATCGTCCGGCGGGTGACGGGAGAGTGAGGCAACATGCTTTCCGGATTTTCATCGAACGTCGTCCTGTCCAAGGCGCGGGCCAAATACGGCAAGCGTCTGACCGCGCAGAACTATAACGATCTGCTCTCCTGCCAGTCCGTCGCGGAGGTGGCGGATTACCTCAAAAACCAGACGGATTACGGAAAGGTCCTTTCGGGGATGCCGCAGTCCGAAATCCACCGCGGCCGGCTCGAAGCGCGGCTGAGGCAGAAACTGCTTGAAGACAACGCCTCCCTCTGCCGCTATGAAATCACGGTCGGGGAAGACTTTTCGCAGTATTTCATCCGGCGCAACGAAATCGAGCAGATCCTCCGCGCCGTTTTATTTTTGGACGCCGGCACGCCGGAGGATTTTCTTTTCACCATGCCGATGTTTCTGATGCGCCATTCAAGAGTGGATTTCAAAGCGCTCGGCCGGATCCGGAGCTTTGACGACCTGCTCGGCGTGCTCGCCCACACGCCGTACCAAAAAATACTGGAACCGTTCCGGCCGAAAGAAAACGGCTGGATCAATTTTGCCGGGATCGAAAACGCGCTGTATTCGTTCCTCTATTCGTTCATGTCCGGGATGATCGACCGGCGCACCAGCGGAGAAACCGCGCGTCAGCTCGGGGATATCCTCAAGTCGTTTCTCGACCTGACCAATTTCATCAGCATCGTCAGGCTCAAGCTGTACTACCACGCAAATCCGGAAGCCATCCGGAAAGTGCTGCTTCCCTACGGCAATTTCAGCGAACATGTTTTCGACCGGCTTCTCGCATGCAACACGCAGGAGGAGTTTTTATCCGTCCTCCGCTCGACTTCGCTGGGCAAGCACACGCTTCAGCACCCGCACGATTCCATCGGGATGATCCCGCAGAAAATGAACTTCAGGCTCTGCCGCCATTACATCAATTTTTCCACGCATCCCCCGGTCGTGCTGATTTCCTACGTCTTCCTGAACGAGGCGGAGATGCACGATATCGTCACCATCGTCGAGGGGATCCGCTACCGCCTGAGTCCGGATGAGATCAGGAAGCTGCTTGTCGTCGTGAATTATTAAACAGGAAAGAGGTCGCTTGCGAATGGCAGTTGCAAAAATAAAAATACTCAACGTCATCGGAAGGATGTCCGAACTGGACGGGGTGACGACGTCCCTCGGGAAATCGGGGATCTTCCACCCGGACAACACCCTGTCCTTTTATTCGAATACGTCGGAATTCATCCCGCTCAACGAGGAGAATCCCTATGCCGAAACCCTTCACGCGCTGGAGGAAACCCTCAATTCCCTCGGGCGGCATATCGAGCTTCTCGACATCCCGTCCGTCGAGAAAATCGCATCTTCCATCGGGGACTGGCGGAACTATGCGAAGGACTTTTCCGCTTCGGTCGCGGACCTGCTGGCGCGGCGGAACGAAATCGACCGCCGGATCGCGGACGACAGCCGGGAACTGGAAAAAGTCAGTCATTTTGTCGGCCTCGGGCTGAACCTGGACGAACTGCGCGAATGCAGGTTCATCAAAATCCGGTTCGGGTCGATCCCGAAAGAAAGCTACCAGAAGCTGGCTTCCTACCGAGAAGAGAACCCCTACATCGTCTTTTTCCCGGGCGCCCAGGACGAGGAACGCCTGTGGGGCATGTACTGCGCGCCGGTCGAGCAGATCAAGGAAGTGGACCGGATCTTTTCCGGGCTTTATTTCGAGCGGACCCGCCTGAACGAACTGAGCGGCACGACGGAGACCGCCGTGACGCACCTTCAGGAAAAACTCGCGCAGGAGGCCGCCGACCGGGATGAAACCGGCCGGAAGATCGAGGAGCTCTGGAACCGGGAAAAGACGGCCGTGCAGAACGTCTACTCCTGGCTTTCGGAAGAATACGTCTTTTTCAACATTCGCCGGTACGCCGCGCGGTACGGCGACAATTTTATCCTGACGGGATGGGTCCCGGCGGACGGCGTCCAGAACATCCGCTCGCTGCTCGACCGGTTCCAGTCCGTGAAATACACGCTGGACAACGCGGAGGACCCGGACGTTCTTGTGCACTCCCCGCCGGTCAAGCTCAAAAACAAGCGGCTGTTTCGGCCGTTTGAATATTATGTGGAGCTCTACGGCCTTCCCTCTTATGACGAAGTCGATCCGACGATGCTGGTCGCCATCACCTACGTCATCCTGTTCGGCATCATGTTCGCGGACCTTGGGCAGGGGCTGTGCATCCTGCTCGCGGGCGTCCTCATGCACAGGAAGTTCAAGATGCCGCTCGGCAGGATCCTGGTCCCGTGCGGGATCTCCTCCTCGATCTTCGGCTTCCTGTTCGGTTCGGTGTTCGGCTTTGAACACGCGCTCGACCCGGTGTACCGCTCTCTGTTCGGCCTTCCCGAAAAACCGATCTCCGTCATGGAACCGGAAATGACGAACAAGATCATCTATTTTGCGGTGGGGCTCGGCATCTTCCTGGTCATCGTCGCCATTCTGATGAATATTTACTCTTCCCTGCGCCGAAAGAACTACACGAACGGCCTGTTCGGGCCGAACGGCGTGGCCGGGCTGATTTTCTACTGCGCGATCGTCTTCGGCCTCGTCGGGCAGCTTGCGGCCGGCCTGAAAATCTTCACCGCCCCCTACGTCGTGTGCCTGATCGTCCTGCCGATCGCGGCCATGTTTTTCCGCGAAACCCTCGGCGCCCTCGCGGAGGGCCGGTCCGACTGGAAGCCGGAAAGCTGGGGCGACTACATCATGCAGAATTTCTTTGAGGTTTTCGAGTTCCTGCTCAGCTTTCTGACGAATACCATGAGTTTTATCCGCGTCGGCGCCTTCGTGCTGGTCCACGCGGGCATGATGATGGTCGTCTTTATGCTCGCCGAAATGACGCCGGGGCTCGGGTATGTGCTGATCGTCCTGATCGGCAACGCCTTCGTCATGGCGCTCGAGGGGCTGCTGGTCGGCATCCAGGCCCTGAGACTCGAATTTTACGAGATGTTCAGCCGGTTCTTTGACGGCGATGGCAGGCCGTTCACGCCTGTCGCCGTCCGTCAGGGATCCTGACAACAGATAAAGACAAAGAAAAAACAAGGAGGAATCTTTCCATGAACTTCGTCATTATGTCTCTGCCGGTCGTATTCCTGATCATTTCCACCTATCTCTCCATCCGCGCGGTCAAGCGCGGGCGGAAAAAGAGCAGCGCGCTGTTCGCGCAGCTGATCGCCTTCGTCGCCGTGTGCATGATCGCGTTCGCGGTTCCCGCCGTCGCCCACGCCGCGGCGGGCGGCGGGACGGGCAGCGCCCCGCAGACTTCGCAAACGGCGGCCGCGTCCTCCGATTCCTCCAAGGGAATGACCATGCTCGCGGCGGCGCTTGCGACCGGCCTTGCGGGCATCGGCGGCGGCGTTGCGGTCGCGGCCTCCGCCCCGGCCGCCATCGGCGCCACAAGCGAGGACCCGAAGGCTTTCGGCAAGGCGCTGATCTTTGTCGCCCTCGGCGAAGGCATCGCGATCTACGGCCTGCTGATTTCCATTCTGATTCTCAACAACGTCTGACGGAGGCGGTCTCATGCGCTTTTATGTGATCAGCGACAACTCCGACACCCAGGTCGGCCTGCGTCTCGCGGGCATCGAGGGCGTCGTGGTCCGCACGAAGGAAGAAGTCCAGAAGGCCCTTCTTGCCGCAATGGAACAAAAGGATATCGCCGTCGTCCTCATGACGGAAACCCTGATCTCCCTGTGTCCCGATCTGGTCTATCAGCTGAAATTGAACCAGAGGCGGCCGCTGATCGTTGAAATCCCCGACCGCCACGGGAACGGATGCACGAAGGATTCCATCACGCGCTATGTCCGCGAGGCGATCGGGGTCAAGATTTAGCCGAATTCAGGTTAAACGGGGGTTCAATATGGCCTATACTGACGAAAAACAGGATAAATTTTATAACGCCATCAATCATTACGCCGAAGAACAGCGCAAAAAAATCGAGGAAGAAATCGCCGCGTTTAAGAAAAAAGAGCTGGATCAGGCGGAAAACGAGGTCCTGACCGAATGCTACCACATGATCCAGCGGGAAATGTCGCAGATGCGGACGCGGATCGCGCGCGACCTCGCGCGAAAGGAAATGGACCTGAAGCGGGGCATCCTTCAGAAGCGGAGGGAAATCACGGACGGCGTCTTCCGCCGCGCGGCGGAAAAGCTGAGGGAATACAGCCGATCGGAGCAATACGGGGGATTCCTGAAAAAGAGCGCGAAGAAAATCGGCGCCCTGCTCAGCGAACCCGGCACCGTGATCTTTTACCGGCCCGGCGATGAAAAATATGAAGCCGCGATCCGCGAGGCGTTCGGGCCGGCCTGCTCGTTCGAGACGGACGAAACCATCCGCCTCGGCGGCATCCGGGCGAAAAACGACGCGATGGGCCTTTTTGCGGACGAAACGCTCGACGCCCTGCTGGAAAACCAGCGGGAATGGTTTGAGGAACAGTCCGGGATGGCCGTTGTCTGACGCGGATGAGAGCTTTCGGAGATGAAAATATGGACTATCAGGATATCATATACGGGATCAACGGACCGGTGGTAACCGTGAGGAATTCCCGCAGTTTTTCGATGCTGGAAATGGTGTTTGTGGGCCGCCAGCGGCTGGTCGGAGAAGTCATCGGCGTTTCCGACCGGTTTACCACCATCCAGGTCTACGAGGAAACGACCGGCCTGCGCCCCGGGGAGCCGGTGTACGGCACGGGCAGCCCGATGAACGTCACGCTGGGGCCGGGGATCCTCGACAATATCTTCGACGGGATCGAGCGCCCGCTCAAGGAGATCGCAAAGCAGTCCGGCTCGTTCATCGCGCGCGGCAGCAACATCCCGCCGCTCGACGAAAGCCGGGTGTGGGACGTGGCCCTGAAGGTCCACGAGGGGGACCGGCTCAAGGGCGGCGACGTCTACGCCGAATGCCCCGAAACGCCGATCATCCGGCACCGCTGCATGGTGCCGCCGGACCTTTCCGGCACCGTGACGAAGGTCAAGCCCGACGGCGGCTACCGGGTGAACGACACGGTCCTGGAACTGACGGACGAGGCGGGCAAGGTCCATGCGCTGACGCTTTGCCAGAAGTGGGCGATCCGCACGCCGCGCCCGATCTCGCGGCATCTGCAGCCCAACATCCCGCTGATCACCGGCCAGCGCATCATCGACACGCTGTTCCCGATTTCCAAGGGCGGCACGGCGGCGATCCCGGGTGGTTTCGGCACGGGCAAAACCATGACGCAGCATCAGCTCGCCAAATGGTGCGACGCGGATATCATCATCTACGTCGGCTGCGGCGAGCGCGGCAACGAAATGAGCCAGGTGCTGGAGGAGTTTTCCGAGCTGATCGACCCGAAATCCCAGCGCCCGATGACGGACCGCACGGTGCTGATCGCCAACACCAGCAACATGCCGGTCGCGGCGCGCGAGGCTTCGATCTACACCGGCATCACGCTCGGCGAATATTACCGCGACATGGGCTACCATGTCGCGCTGATGGCGGACTCCACCTCCCGCTGGGCGGAGGCGCTGCGCGAAATCTCCGGCCGGCTGGAGGAAATGCCGGCCGAGGAGGGTTTCCCGGCCTATCTGCCGAGCCGCCTCGCCGAATTTTACGAACGCGCCGGCATGGTCGAGAACCTGAACGGAACCCAGGGCTCCGTCACCATCATCGGGGCGGTTTCCCCGCAGGGTTCCGATTTTTCCGAGCCCGTCACGCAGAACACCAAGCGCTTCACCCGCTGCTTCTGGGCGCTCGACAAGGGACTGGCCTACGCGCGGCATTATCCCGCCATCAACTGGATGCAGAGCTACAGCGAATATTTTCCGGACCTCGACCCGTGGTTCACGGAGCATGTCGGCGAGGATTTCGTCAAATACCGCAAAGGGATCAACAACATCCTCCAGCAGGAAGACAAGCTGATGGAGATCGTCAAGCTGATCGGCGCGGACGTGCTGCCGGACGACCAGAAGCTGATCATCGAGATCGCGCGCGTGATCCGCGTCGGTTTTCTGCAGCAGAACGCTTTCCACGCGGACGACACGTTCGTGCCGCTTCAAAAGCAGGAGCTCATGATGAAGGTGATCCTCCACCTCTACCAGAAGGCGAGGCATCTGATTTCCGCCAGCGTGCCGATTTCGGGGATTGTGCGGTCCGGCCTGTTCGAAAAGCTGGCCAAAATGAAATACGACATTCCGAACGACAAGCCGGAAATGTTCGACCAATATATCAAAGAAATCGACGAAACCCTTTCGGGGATTGTCTCCGCATGAGCGGTTTCGCCGGATGCTTTGCAAAATGATTCATTTGGAGGGCGGTTTCACATGATTCTTGATTATATCGGCGTAAAAGACATCAACGGCCCGTTGATCGTTCTGGACGACGTCCGGGACGCTTCCTACGAGGAGGTCGTTGAGATCCGGCTGGACGACGGGACCAGACGGCAGGGCAGAATCGTCCAGATGGAGGGGAACCGCGCCGTAATTCAGGTTTTTGAGGGCACCAGCGGAATTTCCCTGACGAATACGCGGACCAGATTGATGGGCCACCCTCTGGAACTGCCCCTTTCCCCCGAACTGCTCGGCCGCATCTTCGACGGCTCGGGCCGTCCGATCGACGGACTCGGCAACATTTTTCCCGTCAAGCGGGCCAACGTCAACGGAACGCCGATCAACCCGGTTTCAAGGGTTTATCCGAAGAACTACATCAACACCGGCATCTCCACCATCGACACGCTGATGACCCTGATCCGCGGGCAGAAGCTCCCGATCTTTTCCGGCTCCGGCATGAAGCACAACGAACTGGCCGTCCAGATCGCCCGCCAGTCCAGGATCAGCGACGAAAAGGGCAATTTTGCCATCGTGTTCGCCGCGATGGGGGTCAAAAACGACGTTGCCGATTACTTTACCCGTTCGTTCCGGGACTCCGGCATCCTGCAGCGCGTCGTCATGTTCCTGAACCTGGCGAACGACCCGATCATCGAGCGGATCCTGACGCCGCGCTGCGCGCTGACCGCGGCGGAATATCTGGCGTTTGAGCTCGGGATGCACATTCTGGTCATCATGACGGATATGACAGCCTACGCGGAGGCGCTGCGCGAGTTCAGCTCCTCCAAGGGCGAAATCCCCGGCAGGAAGGGCTATCCTGGCTACCTTTATTCCGACCTCGCTTCGCTGTACGAACGCGCCGGGATGGTGCAGGGCAAGAACGGCTCGGTCACGCAGATCCCCATCCTGACCATGCCGAACGACGACGTGACGCATCCGGTGCCGGACCTGACCGGTTATATCACCGAGGGACAGATCGTCCTGGACCGTTCGCTGGACAGTCAGGGCGTTTATCCGCCGGTCGCCGTGCTGCCCTCCCTTTCCCGCCTGATGAAGGACGGCATCGGCAAGGGCTTCACGCGCGAGGACCACTCCGCGCTTTCCAACCAGCTTTTCGCCGCTTATGCCAAGGTCATGGACGTCCGCTCGCTCGCCTCCGTCATCGGCGAAGAAGAGCTTTCGCCGGAGGACAAGAAATACCTGGAATTCGGGCGGCTGTTCGAAAGCCGTTTCGTCAACCAGGGTCCGCTGGAAAACCGGACCATCGAGCAGAGCCTCGACCTCGGCTGGGAGCTTCTGGCGTCCCTGCCGCGGGAATCGCTGGACCGCGTGGACGACGAAACGCTCGACAAATACTACGAGCCGGCAAAGAAGCGCCTCGAAAGCGGAGAGGACACGTCGCCCGATCCGCTCCGGGGCGAAGGGCGGCCGAAGGAAAGCGGAGGTACGGGCGATGAGTAACCAGGTCGTCCCAACCAAAGGGAACCTCCTGGCGACCAAAAAGTCGCTGGAGCTGTCCCGCTCCGGCTTCGAGCTGCTCGACCGCAAGCGGAATATTCTGATCCGCGAGATGATGGCGCTGATTGACCGGGCCTCCAAGCTCCAGACCCGGATCGACGACGCTTACCGCGAAGCCTACGCCGCGCTGCAGCGCGCCAATATCACCCTCGGCGTCTGCAGGGAACTGTCCGAAACCGTCCCGGTGGAAAACGGGCTGAACGTCGCGTACCGAAGCGTCATGGGAGTTGAGATCCCGATGGTTTCGCTGGAAAGCGCCGCCCCCGAAACGCCGATCCCGTTCGGACTGATGTCCACGAACACCGAGCTCGACGAGGCCTATCTCAAATTCGGCGAGGTCAAAAAGCTGACCGCCGAGCTGGCCGAGGTGGAAAACAGCGTGTACCGCCTGGCCTACGCGGTGAAAAAGACGCAGAAACGGGCAAACGCCCTCAAAAATATCATGATCCCGCGCTTTGAACAGACGGTCAAGACGATCGCCGAGGCGCTGGAGGAAAAAGACCGCGAGGATTTCTCCCGCATGAAGATCATCAAACGCCAGAAAACCTCCAAAACCGCATCCTGAAAGGACTTTCCGCACGGGAAGTCCCTTTTTTCATCCATAACCCCTCCTCCTTTTCCCGAAAGGCATTCCAAGCCGGCAGATTGACCCGCGGAGGCCTGGGATCATAAAATAGAACAGATCCATCACGAAAGGAGGGGATACGAAACATGTGCTGCTGGCTGATTCCGTTCCTTGCCTTCGCCGGATGCTGCGGGCAGAACCGCCGCTGCGGTTGCCGCCGTCGCTGTGGCTGCAGGAAATAAAAGAGCACGGCGCCCGCTCCGGAAAAGCGCCGCTTGTCCGACCCGCCCGTTCTTGCAGCGAGAACGGGCGGATTTTTTCATACGGCATAAAAAATACAGCGCGGAAAGATTCCGCGCTGCCAAACCGAAGGGACGCCGTCTTATTTGATCATGCCGGCGACTTCGTCCGCAAAATTGTCCTGACGTTTTTCCAGACCCTCGCCCTTTTCAAAACGGACGTAACCGGCGATTTTAATCTCACCGCCGAGTTCCTTCGCGGTCTGCTCCGTGTATTCCTTCACGGTGATCTTGTCGTCCCTGATGTACTGCTGATCGACCAGGCAGACTTCCTTGAAGAACTTCTGGAGCCTGCCGGTCACGATCTTTTCCGCGATGGCGGCCGGTTTGCCGGAATCCAGGATCTGCTGCTTCAGGATGCCCTTTTCGTGCTCCACGATATCGGCGGGAACGCTTCCCTCGTCCAGATACTGCGGGACGATCGCGGTGATCTGCATGCAGATGTTCTTCGCGTATCCCTGAAACTCCGGCTTCGCGGCGACCTGGGGAGAGGTTTCAAATCTGGCCAGCACGGCCACCTTGCCTTCCGCGTGGATATAGGCGCCGAGGACGCCCTCCATGCGGGTAAAGCGGCGGATCCTGATGTTTTCGCCGATCTTGAGGATCTTTTCCTTCAGGATCGCGTCGACCGTTTTGTCCGAACCGGCGGCCCTGCATGCGAGCAGAGCCTCCACGTCGGCCGGGTTCTGCTCCATCACGGTCTTCGCGCAGGTCTTCACGAATTCCCGGAACTCCGCGTTCTGCGCGACGAAATCGGTCTCCGCGTTGACCTCGATCGCGACCCCGACGTTTTTCTGTTCGTTCAGCAGGGCGAACGCCACGCCCTCAGCCGCAATGCGCCCCGCCTTTTTCGTAGCCGCGGCAAGTCCTTTTTCCCGCAGGAAATCGGTTGCCTTCTCCATATCGCCGCCGGAAGATTCCAGCGCCTTTTTACAGTCCATCATCCCGCAGCCGGTCTTTGCGCGAAGGGCTGCGACGTCTTTCGCCGTAAATGCCATTTCCCTGTTCCTCCGCTTCCTCACTCAAAATATGTTTGCCCGGAAAGACGGGTTATACAGCCGCCGGTTCCTCCGGCTCATCTTCTTTTTCCTCCGCCGCAGCGGCGCCCATGCGCCCTTCCCTGCCCTCGATGACGGCGTTGGCCATGGTCGCCGAGATCAGCCTCACGGCGCGGATCGCGTCGTCGTTGCCCGGGATCACATGGTCGATCTCGTCCGGGTCGCAGTTCGTGTCCACGATCGCGATGATCGGGATGTCGAGCTTTCTCGCTTCGGCGACCGCAATGCGTTCCTTGCGCGGGTCCACAATGTACAGGGCGCCCGGCAGGTCTTTCATATCTTTGATTCCCCCGAGAAATTTTTCGAGTTTTTCGATTTCAAGTTTCAGCTTGCTGACTTCTTTTTTGGGGAGAAGGTCGAACGTCCCGTCCTCCTCCATGGCCTTGAGCTGATTTAAGCGGTCGATCCTGCGGCGGATGGTGCGGAAGTTCGTGAGCATGCCGCCGAGCCAGCGCGCGTTGACATAAAACGCACCCGCGCGCTCCGCCTCTTCCCGGATGGACTCCTGCGCCTGTTTTTTGGTGCCTACAAACAGAACGGATTTGCCGTCCATCGAAAGGTCGCGCACGAAATTGTACGCTTCCTCCAGCTTGCGGACGGTTTTCTGCAGGTCGATGATATAGATGCCGTTGCGTTCGGTGAAAATGTACTCCGCCATTTTCGGGTTCCATCTTCTGGTCTGGTGCCCGAAATGGACGCCCGCTTCCAGAAGCTGCTTCATCGATACGATTGCCATATTGCCGAATTCCTCCTTGGTTTTTCCTCCGCCGTGCCTTGATTTTGGCCCTCCACCCGTTTTGCGGGCACTCCGGACCGGCGATCGGCGTGTGTTTTGGCTTAGCTATTATAGCATACGGCGCCGTCGATTACAAGCTCTATTTCAGGCCGAAAAACGACGCCAGCCCGTGCGGCGTGTTTTTCGTCCGGAGATAATTGTTGTAGGTGACGAGGACGGTGTCGTCGCCGATGACCTGAATGTCCTGCCAGCGGATCACGATGTCGTCCTCCCGGCCGAACAGCCCGAAAAATCGGAGCCGGCCGTAGATCACCAGCGCCACCACCCGCGCGTTCGTCGTGTCGAATTCGATGTCGCAGACCGTGCCCAGGCGCATGCCGTCCTTGACGTTGATGACTTCCTTCCGGCGCATGTCGAACATTCTGCAAGTCATTTCCCACACCCCCGGTTCCATTTATATGCCGGACGCAAAAGCAATTGAACAGGAAACGAAGAAATGTGGTATGATAGAAGAAAAAGCGGGAACGTTTTCCCCGCTTAGATATCCTTTTTGATTTTGTCGAGCGCCGCCTTTTCCAGCCGGGAAACCTGCGCCTGGCTGATGCCGATTTCCGAAGCGACCTCCATCTGGGTTTTTCCCTGGAAATAGCGCATGGACAGGATGTTTTTCTCGCGGTCGCTGAGGTTCTTGATCGCCTCTTTGAGCGCGATTTCGTCGAGCCAGTTGTTGTCGTCGTTGTTGTCGCCGACCTGATCCATCACATAAATCGTGTCCCCGCCGTCCGAAAACACCGGCTCGTAGAGCGAAACCGGCTCCACGACCGACTCCAGCGCGACGACGACCTCCTCGCGCGGGATGCCGAGCTCCTTCGCGATCTCCTCCACCGTCGGCTCGCGGCTGTTCTTCGCAATCATCTTTTCCTTGACCTGCATCGCCTTGTAGGCGGTGTCGCGCAGGGACCGGCTGACGCGGATGCTGTTGTTGTCCCGCAGATAGCGGCGGATCTCCCCGATGATCATCGGCACGCCGTAGGTCGAAAACCGGACGCCCTGACTGATGTCGAAATGGTCGATCGCCTTGATGAGCCCGATGCATCCGACCTGGAACAGGTCGTCCAGGTTTTCCCCCCGGTTCGTAAAGCGCTGGATCACGCTTAAAACCAGCCGGAGATTGCCGCTGATGAGCTCGTCGCGCGCCTTCATGTCCCCCGCCTTCACGCGGCGGAGAAGAGCCATTTTTTCCTTCTCGGTCAGAACTTTCAGTTTGGAAGTGTTGACCCCGCAGATTTCAACCTTATTGTACTGCACTTCTTCTTCCCCCCGTCCGCCGCGCTTTCATTGTCATTATTACCCTGAATACGGGGGATCATGCAGGGCAAAACAGAAATATTCTTTTTACCGGACGCGTGGTTTTCGACAAATTTTGATTGAAAAGCGAGGAAGCGCCATGATCGTCAAAATACCGCCCGAGGTCGATTCCATCCTTCAAATTCTGACTGAAAACGGATTCGACGCCTGTGTGGTTGGCGGCTGCGTGCGCGACAGCCTGCTTGGGAAAAAACCGAAGGACTGGGACGTGGCGACCTCCGCCGTCCCGCAGGAAACCAAGCGGGTCCTCTCCGGTTTCCCGGTCATCGACACCGGCCTCAAACACGGCACCGTCACGGTTCTGACCGGCGCCCTGCCGGTCGAGGTGACGACCTACCGCATCGACGGAACTTATTCCGACGGCAGGCGCCCCGACCGGGTCACGTTCACCCGGCTGCTGCGGGAAGATCTGTCCCGGCGCGATTTCACCATCAACGCGCTGGCGTTCCGCAGGGCCGGGGAGCTGGTGGACGAGTTCGGCGGACGGGACGACCTCGCGGCGCGTCTCGTCCGATGCGTCGGCGACCCGGACCGCAGATTCCGCGAGGACGGCCTGCGCGTGCTGCGCGCGCTGCGCTTTTCTTCCGTCCTCGACTTTTCGATCGAAAGCGGCACGGCCCGCGGCATCCACGAAAACCGCTCGATGCTCGACGGCATCGCGAAGGAACGCATCCGCGCCGAATTCGTGCGGCTCCTCTGCGGGCCCGGGGCGCAGCGGGTCCTGCGGGACTACCGGGACGTCGCCGCGCGGTTCATTCCCGAAATCGCGGCCTCGTTCGATTTTCCGCAGAACAACCCGCACCATCCCTACGACGTGTGGGAGCACACGCTCAAAACCGTTTCCGCGATCGAGCCGGATCCCGTGCTGCGCCTCGCGATGTTCCTGCACGACCTCGGCAAGCCGTACTGCTACACGGAAAGCCCGGACGGGACCGGGCATTTTTACGGGCATGCGGTGAAGAGCGCCCTGCTGGCCGAAAAGGTCCTCAGGCGCCTGCGCTTCAACCGGAAGACGGCGGAAACGGTGACGCTGCTCGTCCGCCGGCATGATCTGCCGCTGTCCGCGGACGAAAAGATCCTGCGCCGCCGTTTGAACCTTCTGGGCGAAACCAATCTCAGGCGTCTCCTGAAGATCCGCGCGGCCGACACGCTCGGGAAAAGCACCGCCGACCGCGAAAGGCTCGTGCAGATCGACGGGATCCGCGCCGCGCTGGAACGCATCCTCGCCGAGCGGCAGTGCTTCTCGCTGCGGGATCTGGCGGTCGGCGGCCGGGACCTGATCTCCGCCGGCGTGCCGGAGGGCGCCGAGGTCGGCCGGACGCTCGGCCGGCTGCTCCGGGCGGTCATCGACGGGGAATGCCCGAATGAAAAAGAAAAACTGCTGGAATACGCACGCCTTGAAAAAGGAGGGAAAAACTCCTGATGGAATTTGTCGTTCATCCGCTCGCGCCGGTCTGGGACGAACATTCGAAGGTACTGGTTCTCGGGACCATGCCCTCCCCGAAATCCCGCGAATGCGGATTTTATTATTCCCATCCGCAGAACCGGTTCTGGCGCATCCTCTCCGACCTGTACGGACTGCCGCTTCCCCGCTCGAACGACGACAAGAGGGCGCTCCTGCTCCGCTGCGGGATCGCCCTCTGGGACGTTCTGAAAAGCTGTTCGATCGAAGGGGCCGACGACGGCAGCATCCGGGACCCGGTCCCGAACGACATCGCCGCGCTGCTGCGGAAAACGGGGATCCGCACGGTGTTTACAACCGGCGCGAAGGCCCGCGCCCTCTACCGCCGCCTGTGCGAGCGGAAAACCGGCATCCCCGCCGTACCCTTGCCGTCCACCAGTCCGGCGAACTGCCGGTTTTATACCTATGGGAAGCTGCTCGAAGCCTACCGGGTCCTGCCGGAACGCACCGGACCGGCCCGCCGGTCCTAGCTGACGCGCTCCAGATCCTTCCGGAGCCGTTCGATGATCCGTTTTTCGAGGCGCGAGATATAGGACTGGGAAATGCCGAGCGTGTCGGCGACCTCCTTCTGGGTATGCTCCCGGCTGTTGTTCAGCCCGAAGCGAAGCTGCATGATCTCCCTTTCGCGCGGAGCGAGCCGGGAAACGGCGCTGCGCAGCAGGTCGCGCTCGACCTGTTCCTCGATGTTCAGGTTCACGGTGTTCTGGTCGCTGCCGAGAATATCCGAAAGCAGCAGCTCGTTCCCGTCCCAGTCCACGTTGAGCGGGTCGTCGATCGAAACTTCGTTTTTGAGCTGCGAGGTTTTGCGCAGGTACATCAGGATCTCGTTTTCAATGCACCTGGACGCATAGGTGGCGAGTTTGATGTTCCGTTCCGGGCAGAACGTGTTGACCGCTTTGATCAGGCCGATCGTCCCGATCGAAATCAGGTCTTCGACGCCCGCGTTCGGCGATTCGAACTTTTTGGCGATATAGACGACCAGCCGGAGATTGTGCGTGATCAGCGGCTCCCGGGCGTTCGGCACATGGTTGACGATATTTTCCATGACGGTCTTTTCCTCCTGCCTGGTCAGCGGGGGAGGCAGCGTTTCCGGCCCGTTGATGTAATGGATCTGCCCGGTCAGCCGCAGCCGGACCAATCGAAGCAGCAGCTTCCGATACCATTCCCTGATTCTTCGATTCATGTTCATTTCCACTCATTCCCTTGAGCCGCTGCCGTTTGCGGCTTTTATCGACACGTCCGCCTACGGCCAAATTTAGTCGGACGTTTTCTGCAGCAGATCCGGATGGATCAGGGCGTCGAACTCGCCGAGCCTCGTTTTTGCGACCGCGACGAAAACCTTTTGGGTTTCGACGGTCTTTCCGCCGCAGATGACGGTCAGCCGGTCCGGCCGGAACGCCTCCAGCACGCCGCCGCCGGAAACGGCGTCGAACGGGATCAGTCGGAAATTCAGGCTTCCTTTCGGCGGGATCAGTCCGGCGACCGCGTCCCGATGGACGACGGCGACCGGGTCCCCCGAAAACGGCTCGCGCAGCGTATTGCCGGTGTCCACCCTCGCCGAGCAGGAACAGGTCTTTCCGCCGCATTCGATCACGATCCGGCAGTTCAGTTCCCGCGGCATCTGCCTGCCCGTGACCCGGTGGATCAGCGTGACGCAGACATAGCAGATGACGGTCAGAATGATCAGGACAAGCGGCGAAAGATTGAAGTAGACAACCGAATTGCGGATCATCAGGCCCTGGGGAGCGAAGAAATACCACAGCGCCAGCATCAGCCCCGCAAAAGCAAAGCTGACGAGATAAAACGCGACCGTCGCCCGGATCAGCCCGCGGACGCCGCGGTACCCGAAGGCTGCGAGCACGATGCTCAGCGACATCGGCAGCCTCAGAAACAGCGACAACGCCGGGTGCAACCCTGGCAGAAGGATCGTCAGCGAATAGACGGCTCCGAGCAGGGCTCCGGCGACAAGGCGCTTCCTGCCGGCCTCCAGCGAAAGGAACTTCGAAACGCAGCGCAGCAGGAAATAATTGATGAACAGGTTCACGCCGACCAATACGTCTATGTAAACGGTCTGCTTCAAAAGCATCTCCCCCAGTCGGCTCAAAAAATATTATAGCCGCCCCTGTCCGCTGTTTCTGTCAAAAATTGTTTCGGCTCTCCCACGCCTCCCCGCCCGTCTTTTCCCGTGTGCGCCGGCACCTTCCGCCGAAAATACCCGCGTCGTTTCCGGCCGGACCTCCAAAGAATTTTTTTCTCGCGATTTTCCGGCTTTAATACCAATATATAGTATATATGATCGGACATTCCCCGATATATTTCATAGATATTGTGTTCTTGCCGTCGCAGGTCACAAGTTGACAATTTCCGTCTGTTTCAGTATAATAACATACGTTGCCGTTCCTGCGGCGGCGGAAAGATGGCTCGGTAGTTCAGCTGGTTAGAACGCTAGCCTGTCACGCTAGAGGTC